>Ga0247837_1001976_pt1 | contig 40277 bp, 29 predicted proteins | sample LaCtaG_2_FD_187115 | JGI IMG/M metagenome (GOLD analysis project Ga0247837, IMG submission 187115) | Freshwater microbial communities from meromictic Lake La Cruz, Castile-La Mancha, Spain - LaCruzMarch2015_14.5m | ecosystem: Environmental > Aquatic > Freshwater > Lake | place: Spain: Castile-La...
AGCAAGGGATTTCGATGTGATAGTGAAAACTCTCACAGGAAAGAACTTCTCCATAGCATTAAATGCAGCTCTGACGGTTGAAGACATAAAGGAAATCATATCCGAACACGAAGGGTATCCGATGGACATAATAAGACTGATATGTGCAGGACATGGACTGTGTGACGAGGAGACTGTGGAGCAACTGCGGATGACTACGGAAAGCGTTATTCATGTAGTGTTGAGACTTAGGTAGAAGTAGCAAAGCTAGATTTGAGTATATGAAGTAATTAAATGGGCGCTTGGATTCATATTACCAAAAGGCTATAGATACTTGACTGGGTAAAACTACTCTTCAAGCTAAATGCGGGTTTTTAGACAGGTACTAATACGATGACTAAAATGTCTGAAGTTTGGCCCTTTGGATTGGTCGTTAGATATATATAGGCAATTTATTGATAAGCTTTGTTTCTAAGCATCCCTTCAGCTGTGTAAGCCTAGATTTGCAGGAAATCCGCAAATAAAACAAAGCTGCTCACAGGGCTGCTAGCACTCGAGAACAGTCACTTATCCACTCTGTTAAGTGGGTCTGTAGGTCAGTTCTGTGCTGGTCGTTCTAACGAGGGTAGTTGTACAATTATGGTGGCCAAGTTGTTGTCGTATCTGCTTGTCCTCATGTCAGTGTATTCCCTTGATCTAACGTTACACCATCATGCTATACTTCTCACCAACGGCTCTTACCCTCATCTACAGCAGGGCGCGACCCCCTGCGCCGTTACATGTGCAAATGAGACCATGTCGCCCAACGTCTGTCTCCACTTCCAGAACACCTACTATCTCCACTCCTGCACTCAACGTATTGACATATTGTCCCACTCTACTTGACTATCAGGTGGATGATAATGACTGCCAAGCGCTAGTGCACAGCCTGACTACCTGCATCCTGGGGAGAAAGGCACATCTAATAGTTCTTGCACCACTACCATCTGCAGTCAAAGCACAAGTTCATGTGTGGGTTTGAACCAAGGCTTAAGCTGCATTTCCAGTGGAGAAGGCGCTACGCAACTTTACTGCAAAGACGACGGTTATTGCATGCCGCCAAAAGAGGCGTCTAATTACTTCTGCACTACCGGCATTTGCCTAATGAGGCAACTGGGCATAGGGACCTACATCTCCCCTATAGTTTCCATCAGTCCTTTGCCTATGACTTGCAAATATGACCAGGACTGTGTAGGCACTTCCAGGACTTTCTTCTAAAGTAACTACCAATTTGGCTACACGTCTATCGGAACTGCCTATTGCTATCCCTTCCTAGGGACTCTGTAGGCAGGGACTATTTCTACTACTGGTGCAGACTAAGGCAATCAGCAGCGCAATACAGTGGAGAGATTTCACTTGAATTGCAGGCTGAATCTGCCTGCGCCTTGGGATAATGCGGCTCTTGCCGCTTTCAACATGCTCCGAAACTACCCTTTCCTGCAGGAGAACGATAAATGCGTCAAGGCCATTTATACGGATTGCTATTGGCAGGAGGTGTAGCGGAGCTGCTTCAAGGACTATCCCAGGCCTAATAAGGATTAAATAGGTTCATATTGTGGCCAAAATAGCATTGAAGCTTCTATTTTGCTATTGAGCAGATTTCTCCCATATACTCAGTGATTTGTTGGAGTAGCGCTCCACTAGTCCCTAGCACACAGGTGGTCGCTAGTAATATGGTGGCGACCAAATTGTTGCCTCTTCTTTTCGTCCTCCTTTCCGTCCACGCCTCCCAGCTAACTCTCCGCCAACACGCTAAACCTCTCTCCCCCGGCCATTCCCCTGCTTTGAAACAAGTGAACCCCTCCTGTCTTCGCTACATGTGCGCCCCTGCGAACCTGACCTTGGCTCCAAACGCCTGCATTCACTACGAAAACAGCACCTACTACCTGCACTCCTGCGCCAACAACACAGACGGGACGACCTTCTGCTCCACTGACTTGAACGACAACAACGATGACAACTTCTGCCAAATACCGCCTGCAGAGCCGAACAGCTTGGCCTGGGCAGGGGAGCGGTGTGTCTCCAACAGTTCCTGCCTCACCAACTACTGCAGTGAAAGCAATGGACTGTGTGTGGGGGCGGGCCAGGGAGAGGACTGTTCGAGTAATGCGGACTGCGGAGCGGGGCTGTTCTGCACTGGAGGCCAGTGTACGCCTTTGCAAGGGCTGGGGAAAGTCTGTGCGACGGACTTTGACTGTGCGAATTACCTGGGGTGCAACCGGACTTCGCTCTTTTATGGCACCTGCATGCAGTACTTCTCAGTGCCTATAGGGGGACATGTGTCTGACTGCGACGCAGACTCTACTAGTTACTTGTGTGCTTCCGGCAGCTGCCTGCTGCAGAGCTTTAATGGGGCTGGCGTCTGCATTAAGCCCATTGTTTCGGTGAAGATTCCGCCGCAGTCCTGCCAGTCTGACCAGGACTGCGTGGGGACTTCAGGCAGCCAGGCCTTCCAAAGCTCTTGTCAGTGCGGCTACAACCCGACAGGCACTGCCTACTGCGCCCCCTTCCTAGGCGACTCCTCAGGCCACGACTACCTCTACTACATGTCCCGACTTATCAGTATGAACGTCACTCAGCAGTGCAATACCGTTCGGAGATTCGACTACGGGTGCATTAACAGTCTGCCTATCACTTGGGGAAAGACCGTTATTGCCTTTAGCATACTTTACCAGTACTATACGGAGCTGCAGGGGAATGATAACTGTGTGAAGGCAGTGTATACAGCGTACTATTGGAAATACAGCTTTGGAGGCGTGTTGCTGGTGTCGGCGGCTGCTATAGGTCTCTTCTAGACTAATACAAGTAGATATAAGACAGGGAATTGTTACTTTAGTGGTCGATTTCACTCCAAATTCAAGCCATTTCGCCTACTATTTCCCCTGAAACCGCTACCTAAGCTGCTGTTTTACCTAAAGAAGGACTAATTCCTCGCTCGCTGTGGGGTGCACTGCCACACAACTGTTGAAATCCGCCTTCGTAGCTGCCATTTTGACAGCCACCGCATAGCCCTGGATCATTTCATCCGCCCCTCTGCCCAGTATATGCACGCCCACTACCTTTTCAGTAGTCCCTTCACATACCAGCTTCATCACAGTCGGCGTTTTCTCCTGGGATGGGGCGTAGTAGAGGCCGTTGAACTGGGTTTTGTATACTTTCACATTCGAATATTGTCGTCTGGCGGCTTCTTCGGTTAGGCCTACAGTGGCCAGTGGAGGGTGGGAAAACACGACTGTTGGTATATTGGAATAGTCCATTTTGCTACTTGGTTTCCCACCGAATAGTCTGTCGCTCAGCAAGCGTCCGGCCTTAATAGCCACAGGAGTCAGCATCGCCCTGCCAGTCACATCCCCAAGAGCGAAGACTCCAGCCACATTGGTGTTCTGGTACTCGTCCACCTCCACAAAGCCGTTCTCAGCCTTCAGCTGGACGCCTGCATTGCCGAGCGCCAGACCGTCGATATTCGCATGGCGACCAATTGCGACAATAACCGCTTCGAACTCCTCACTATACCCTGTATCGAAATCAGCCTTTATCAGGCCTGTGGGCTGTTTGGTGAGTTTCGTGACTACCGTTGACTCGAGTATGCGCAGTCCTTTGGACACACTATAGGCCTTTAGCACATCTGTTACAGTCTTGTCAAAGGCTCGTAAAAGCTGCGGGCCTCTAATTGAATGAGTTGTTTTTGTGCCTAATGTATGCAGAACTCCCGCCAATTCACAGGCTATATAGCCATTTCCCACTACTAAAGCGGACTTGGGAGCGTGCTCCAGGGCGAAAAAGCCGTCACTGGTCATAGCGTGCTCTATGCCTGGGATGGCGGGCATAGTGGTCTGCGAGCCAGTGCCAATGAGCACGTTTTTCCCATTAATTTGCCCGAATCCCTCGATATGCACTGTGAAAGGGTTGATGAAGTGGGCGAATCCTTTGTAGACGTGCAGGCCTTCCTTTGCTAGGTTTACATCGTAGAGGCCGTTGAGGCGCTGGATCTCTGCGTCTCGCTTGGCTTTCAGCTTTTCCCAAGAGGCGATGGGCTCTGAGCAAGTGATCCCATAGCTCGCCGCCATGCGCATTTCCTCAACAATACTCGCGCAATTCCACATGATTTTCTTGGGAATGCACCCCACATTCACACAAGTGCCTCCCAGTCTCTTCCCCTCTATCAACGCCACTTGTTTCCCATACTTCGCTGCTCTTCTGGCAGAGGCCAGCCCTGCACTGCCTGCCCCGATGACTACATAGTCGAATGCAGTCCTCATATTGTATAATGATAAGTTGGTTTACGGTGTGTGCACTTGTGGGGGCGCTGGTGGTCACGACTGTGCTGGTGCGGCATTACGCGATGAAGACGACCTCAGTTCTCACTATTGGATTGACATATATCAGTTGGCTGCTCGCATTCGGCCTAATCGCCTTAGTCCCCTTCGACGTATACCTAGTAAGGCCCAACCCAGGCCCTAACCCCCAACCCAGAGGCCCAGGCCGCAACACTACAGGCCTGGAAAGTGGTCTATTGGTCCGTATTTTGTCTATCTTGGGTGTTCATTCCCTTGCTGCAGGAATACGAAGACTCAGGAGAATTCTCCCTTTGCGACCGCATCAAAAGCGGATTCTTCCAATTTATCAAGCCGGCGGTAGTAGTGCTGGTCATCGGCACGGCCTTTATCATATACATCAGCATTAACCGTATAATCACCAAGTAAAGCCTACCTAGAGACGACCTGCTGGGACTGATGATCGCCTTAGGGAACCTGTGGGGCCTGTTTCTTATCATAGTGATGCTGGGCTATGGACTAGTGGCAGTCCCACGGTCTCTGTGGAGGGCTGGCAATTTGGAAATCAGGCTAAAACACGCCTACTTCCAAGCCTCGCAAATAGACGAAACAGTGGAGGAGTTGCACCACAAGTTGCACGATGTCGTGCACATGATTAAGTTGGCTGCTGCAGCTGTGCACACAGAGTCCCAACTGCTGCCTATCGTCCAGACGCTGATTGCCAAGTGTCCGCCAGAGGCAGTAAGGGAGGCGAATGGACTGAAAGATGCGGAAAGAAGCTACTTGACCCAAGAACTCGGCGACATCACAAGAAAGCGGCTCATATCTCTGCACTCTGACCTGAGAAACACCATTAACGACCTGAATCGCGCACAGGAGTAAGCTCTATATAGTCGCTGGATGAGATTGGTGGAGGAAGCCAGCCACTTCGACCAAATCGCTCGCAGCCAATATAATCCTTCTCGTGTGCTGATAGGCGCCCCACTCTCCAAATCAGAAAAACTGAAGTGGATCTGGTGGACCAAAATACAGCCACTAGGGAATAAAGCACTGGCTATAGGCTGCTGCCTCCTAAGTGCATTGGTAGTCCTAGGGGAAGTCACCCTATTTCGACCTGAAGCAATCGGCGTCCTGCCAATGCTCTTCAAAGAAAGTTACGGCGAACTGTGGACGCAGACACTCTGCATCCTCCCGCTTCTATACATTTCCTTCTGCACCTACTTCGGCCTATTCCAGTTGAAACTAACCGGCTTCTACGGCCTTTACCGTCACAACCTAACCGACCCTGTGCACCTATTGAAGAGTGCATGTATGTTTTGTAGGCTTGTGAACCCGCTTTGTCTGAACTTCGTGTACTTCCTGAAAGTGCAGGGCTGCCAACTTACCTCTGTGATGGGTGCTATTGACCTGGTGCCTTTGCTGGGAAGGGACTTTTCTGTGTATTTTCCGGGACTGCTGGTGGTGCTGTGTGGGCTGAATGTGGGGAATTGCTATAGTCGGTTTATGGAGTATTTGGGAATACCGCAGTTTAAGTTTTCAGATAGTGACGAAAGTCTAAGTACACAAGAAGGAGAAGCCCTCATCAAACGCGGTAAAGCCCACCCAGCCCTCCAGGACCGAGACTCCCCCAGAGGCAGCACCGCGTATATTCGCAATTCAGAGTTGGCGGAGCTGCAAATAGGCCTAAACCCCTCGCCTAAGCGCAGTCCCACTGAAATCCGCAAGAAAATCAAGTCTTATTACGTCTCTAGTCCGTAGTTTTAAGCCTTTTAGATGCTGTTTCTCGACGATAATGAGGTATTTATATGCGAAAACGCCTAGTAAGGAATCCTATGGCAGCGGAAAAAGCCGCTTTTAGCCAGGGAATATACTGTGAAATTGAACTGTTTTGGCCAATTAACGCAGGAATACCAGTTCGTTAGTACCCAATGCGCTAATAATGCGTTCTCTCAGGGTCCACAGCTTTGTGAACATGGGACTGAACCTGGCGGCAGGCTTGGTGGCGCTCTGTGGACTGTCAGCGCACTTCTTTGCCTCGGGGGACTACACCTTCGGCCTCTTCTCCCTCTTCCACCCTCTGCAATTCGAAGACGTGCACGGGCAAGTGTCCGCCTCTTTCTCTGAGTTCTCCTCCTTCGCCTGCAGCGGCTCCCAGTCCGCCTCCATTCTGCAAGTGTGCGAAGCACTGCCAAGTCTGCAGGCTGCAGGACGGGTCTACTTCCTACTGGTATGTGTCTTCCTAGTGGGCGTGCTGGCGGCTTGTTTGGACCTGGTGCTGGGAGAAGCGATGGAGTACAGGCTGGAAACGCTTATGCAGGGAGTGCACTATGTGAACTGCCCGGTTTACCTGTCTGCTGCAGCGATGTATCTGCTGCTTTGTAGGGAAAACGAGGACCAAACGGCGCAGAAAGGGGTCTTTTTGATGGCAGTAACAGCCGCTTTTAGCATTTTCACCATCGCACATTACATCTATTGGCGGGTTTTACTGCGGCAGTTCCGGCTTTCCAGCAATCCAGCCTCCCAAACCTCCAAATCAGACTACACCCGCTTCTCTTTCGAAGACCTCCGCAGAGAACTAGAGGCGAAAAACGAAGCCTTGGCCAGGGCACAGACCACTTTGGCTGAACAAAGCGCCCATCTCAGGGCCACTCAAGACTTGGGCAGGGAAATAACAGTCCTCAGGACTGATAACGCCAGTCTGTTCAGACAGTTGAATAGTCTGCTGGCGGACACTGAAGCGGGCTTGGCCGGGAATGAAAAGGCGCTTTTCACTAGGCTGAAAGAAGCAGAAAGGAGTAGAATGACGTTGGAAAGACAGGTGGTGGAGCTGAAGTTCGAAAACAAGGCGCTTAAGGAAGGAACGGATAGGTCGCTCAGGGACCTGCTGGATGCTAAGGATAGGCAGTTGGCGGAATTGGGGCAGGGCGAGACGGTGGAGGTGCGGGAAGCAGGGGAAAAGAAGGCGGCCGGGGCGGACCAGGGCCAGGTTGAGGTGGAAATGGCAGATCCTGCACCGCAGGGAGCAGCTGATATCGAGCGCTTAGCGGCCCAAAACAGCCAATTATCAGGGTCAAATAAACGACTGGAAAGCACGAATCAGCAACTAGTTGATGCCAATGCCCAGCTTTCGCTCGACCTCACCACTGAGCAAAGCCACACAAGAGCCCTCAAGCACCAAACTGCCACCCTGCAGGACCAGCTCCAGCAAGCGCTCCAGCGCCTGGGAGTCCAGCAGGACGTGGACGAGGTCAAAGGCCTGCTCGAAGAAAGCCGCCGCAAGGAACTCGAAGACATGCGGAGTCTCTATGAAAAGCGCTTCAACTCCCTCATCGAAGACCAACACGTCCTCCGCGCTCAGCTCGACACCGCAGAAACCGACAGCAAGCGCAAAGAAGCCCAACTCACCGAAAGCCGCAGAAGGAAGGAAGAGTGGGAAGCCCAGGCCGCCAGTCTCGAATCCGAGCTAAAAGCCTTAAAAAGACACCTGGAAGATGCAGAACAGCAGAGGAGAGACATTGCAAGTCAGCACTTGCGGACTGACTTCGACCTGAAGCAGCGCACTACTGAGCTGGAAATCCTGCGAGAGCAGCTTCGCGGTATGGAGGAAACGCATACAAAGGCCTTAGCTGAGCTCACGAATAGCCGGGGGGACCAGTTGGAAGCGCTAAAAAAGCTGTATGAAGAAGGCACTAAGAAGGACTTTGAAGACCGACTGGCAGTGTACATGGCCCGAATTGAGAAGTTGCAGGGAGACATTGAGGCTGAAAGGGTCGAGAAAAGCCGCAGTGAGGCCCGAAATTCCACTTTGGAGCAGGAACTGAGGACTGCTAATAAGCGGGCGAACGACTTGAATAGCACTGTGGTCAGTCAATCCGCTCAGTTGGAAGAATTGGTCATCAAACTGGCGCATATCCAAACGCTCCTGAAGCAGGCTACAGACGAAAACAGCTCACTAAAGCGGACTGTGGCGGACCAGAGCGACCAACTAAAGACGTTTGAAGGCGCTCAGGACGACCTGCAGAGGCTAAATGCGAAAGTGTTGAGGGACCAGGAAGCCAGGTATGAGAAAGAAGTGGACCGGATGAGGGAACACTATGAAGTTTCCCATGCGAAGGAAATTGACGACTCCAAGAAATTTTACGAGCAGAAAATCGGGAAAATCTTCGGCGATTTAGTGAACGAAAGGCAAGAAAGGCTGCAAGCCATTGACCAGGCGGACAAGCTGATCAGGGACAAGGAAACCCTGCAGGCCGAGGTCGAGCGCCTCTCTCGGCAGATAGAGAAGCAGAAACAGACCTTGGAGGCCTCGGAAACCAGCTCCAGGGACGAAGTTGCGGCTTTGGAAGTGGCGAAAAAGGCGGCGGATGAGGCTTTGGCGAGGGTCCGGGCGGAGCTGCTAGCGACCCAGGCAGCTCATATCAGTCCTGAAGTGCATCAAGACCTGCAGGAGCGACTCGCCCAGGTCAGTGCCTCCCTAAAAGACCGAGAAGCCACCATAAAAGCCCTGCAGCACACTGTCGAGGAGTTAGAAAACGGCACCAACGCGCCCACTGCCCTGAAGGAAGAACTGCACGCTTTGAGGGAGAAAACCCAGCGAAACCAAGAGGAAATGGAGGCTATGAGGCAGGAAATTGGGTCAAAAGACGCGGAAATCACCCGAATTTCAGTAAAAATCGCTCAATCTGATACGGAAAAAGGCGATTTGGACCAACAGCTGAAATCTTCCCTTTCTCAAAAGGCGGAAATCGAGAAACAGGCGAAATTGACCCGGGAAAAACTCGACCGAAAAAGGAGCAAACTGGTCTATTCCCGGGAACAACTGCGGAAATCCAACCTAGAAAGGGAAAAAGAGCTGCAGGAATTGACCGAAAGCCACAAATTAGACAAAGAAAAGGCTCGAGAGCACTTTACCAAGGGATATCAGCTCGAAATTGAGGACTTGGAGGCCAGATATAAGAGCAGAATCGCAAGTTTTAGTGCAGATTTGAAGATTTACCAGACCGAGTCTGAAAATCAGGGGGAAAAAGTGACCGAAGTGACCATTGAAAAGAACAAAGTTATGAAAATCAATAGAGATTTAGCTGAAGAAATGAGCGATTTGAAGCGAATTTTGGAGGATTTATCGAAGAAATTGGCAGACTTGAAGGCAAAAGATGCGAATTTGCAGGAGGAAAACGAGGATTTGAAGGCAATTATAGAGCGACTAAAGCGAGCAAGAGGCGAAGCGAACAGCCAAATCGTCCAATCTCTCGAAACCCAAGTCGCAGACCTGTCCAAACTGAGCAAAGTCCGGTCCGAAGCCGCGGAAACGGCCCAAAGAGAGCTGGAAGAGCTGAGGAATGAGGTGCGACAGAAGGAAGGAGAGCTGCAGAGTGTAAAGGAGGAGTGTATGGCGCTGCATAATGAGCTGATGGACTTGAAGGGCAGGTCGTATGCTCGGTCGAAGAGCTCGACGAGTATGTCTCGCGAGGAAAAGCGCAGCGCCATGACTCCCGACAGCAGCCAAAGCGTCAAAGAAATAATGATAATCGAAGGTCTCTCCGGTCCCGAGCGCGACTCCAACCCAATTCTCGAGAAAGTCTCCAAACTCAAGAAAGAAGCGCCCATGACCTACACAAATGTATGGAAATTCTTCGAAAACCTGATGCAGGAAAAGTGCAAATTGGACCGGCTGGAGATGAGTTTGGGGCGACAGCCCAGGACGATGACGGAGTTTATGCTTGATTTCGTGTATTTGCACTATGGGTTGAAGACACTGGCGCTGAAGCAGTTGCAGGCGTTGGTGACTTCGCTGCAGGAACTGTATAGGGCGGGGCATCCCTATGGAGTGCTGTTTTGCAGGTTTATTGGAGTTTTTCATCCGAGGCCTCTGCCCCACCACCTCGCAGTGTACCTCCTCGTAGTCAGCGAGGAGTTCACCTCCCTAACCGAGCGCAACCGTCCCCGCCGTTCCGAGAAGTTCGCAGAGCAGTACGACCTGCTGCAGTATGGCGGCCAAGCCTCAGTCATCGACATAATGGAACTTATCGTCAAGATCTGCAAGGGAAACCGAGAAGCCGGGGAGCATATAATCAGGGACATGCTGACTGACGTAGAGAGCAAAATCGACCTAACACTTTTAAAGGTGTGCGGGACTATGGCCAGAATGGGCAAAGACCCCAAATACATGTTTGAAATCCTGGATTTAGACCAAGGCGGGGCTGTGGATTACCAGGAACTAGTGGACGGAATCAGGCTGAAGCTGAACATTTGGGTGACTCATGAAGAGGCAATTGACCTGTGCACCTATATAGATGAGGCCGGAATTGGCCAAATTACCCTGGAAGACTGGAGTGCGAAGGTCAGTTTCGGGGACTTCACTGAGAGAGAGGCAGCGGTAGGGATGGTCTCCAAGGCCAATTTCCTGTCTGCGCTGATCACTGAGTATGAAGCGGAGGTAGTCCAGGACTACTACTTCCTGCGCAGGATGATAAACCGCTCCTATATGGACCAGGAGAAAGTGGAAGAGTTCCTATTAAAGGTCGACCCGGGGCTCGAGGAAAAAGACCTCGTGAGGTACTACGAGGAAATCCTGCAGCACGAAACGGACTTCAGAGGCGGCTTGTCCCCGGAAGCAGCCTGCATAATTGTGCTGAAGTACAGGATCGGCGGCTTTGGAGTGGGAATTTTCGGTACTTTTCATACAGATTTGGACTCTTTGGACCAGACTTTGCCCAAAAGTCCGACAGAGGGAGTGAACTTGGACCTGGTGGTGGAGCGGGATGAGCGGGGTCTGCCCGTCGTGGACTTGAAGCGCAGGACCGTTTCTTAGTAATAGGAACTGGTTAGGCTGCTTAGCACACTGATTTACTGCTATTTCTTATTAAACAGCCTGTTTCGGGCTTGTTAATGTGCATTGGTTGCTGAACTGTGCCCTGCCTTATGCGACTAGAAGATGGATGGGTACGTGTTTAGGCTATAATGGGATATTTCCCTCAGCCTCAACTTACAGTCCTTAATTTAGACATGTACAGCATGCAGTCAACACAGAGATGGAAAGGACGGTTATTTAAGCGCTAATTGGGAGGAGGGAGAGGAGGGGCTGGAGGAAGGGCCCCATCACACTGCAGACTGCTTGCGCTGGAGCCTCGGCGTACATCATTAGTCCCGCCATCACTTCCATGGCTGCCTGACCGTCGTCGAGAGCCATCTTGATTCCCAGGTTCACTAGGTTGGTAAGGTCTTCAGGAGCCAGAGCACCGCCTGCTGCATCAGTCAGAGCCTTGGCCACTGCTGCCTGGATCGCCTGAGCGTCTCCTTGGATAGTACCGAGAGTTCCCTGGGAGACGCCAACGGACTGGGCAGCGGAGAATGCGACTTGGAGGAGGGGCTGGATGAACTGGGGACCTTGTTGGAGGAGGGGAGCGGAGAACTGTAGGATGGGGCCTTGGAGAGGGGCGAGTAGACTGTTGCCTTGCACGAGAGTGGAGGCAACCAGAGTTTGCAAATCGCCTACCAAGTTGACGGATAGGTTGGGGCAGGGTTGGGCCAGGGCTGCAAGGCTCTGGAAAGCATCCTGTACGAGCTTGCTGGCTGGCGCTAGAGGGTCGGGCTGGTTGCAGGCTGTCAGTAGTCCTTCGAAGTCCGCCTTCAAAGTGGCGGCTCCGCCCATTACGAAGTTCTCAGTGCAGGTGTTGAGTTGGGCCTGGATAGTCTCAGCGTTGTCTCCATAGAGCTGGCGGAGGAGCATACCTTGGAAGATGCCAGTAGCACCTTCGTAGGCCTTGAGGGCCATACTGAGGAAGGCGGCACTGGGGTCGTCCTGGGTGGCGCGGAGTTGAGCGCTGAAGGCAGAGCAGAGGAGCAGAGCAGTCACGATTGTTTGCATATTATAACCAGAAATTGCCAAAACGCACTAAACCCCAAAAATTGCTTTTGCTATCCGTTACCCCCACTGAGTCGCTGTAACTCCCAGGCAGGTAGGGCCCTCCCTGGCCTATGATGACTCCACTGATCATTTCGTGTCCAGAGAACGGGCTGAAGCCTTGCTCGCGACTTCCTCGTCTGGCTCCATTAGGAATCGACAGAGCCTTAAAGTCGGTGGAAGCGCTGGTGAAGGCCGACTCCAAAGGAGGAGAACGCGTAAGTTGGGACTCACTGCTATTGGTCCTGCTGGACGTCTACATAGAGCTGCAGCCTCGGAGGTCCTGGTCCCTTTCTCAGCCTGCAGGAAGTTCAGACACTGCTGGACAAAGAGCCAGCTACCAGCTCGACCTCAGCGTGGCCAACCAGAACCCTGCCCAGACCCCTACCTTCACGGAAGCTTACGACGCTAGGAGTGAGTACGCACTGTCCTGCGTCTTGGGAACGAATGGCGAAGGCAATGCAAGCTGGCAATACCACTCTGTTGGACCGATACTGGGAACACTTCTACAGTTCCTGTGCCTGAGTGCAGCGAGTCCTGCTAAAAGATGCTGTGGTGCGGGGCGCAAACCAGTGTGCTCAATGAGTGGGCCGACTGCGCAGGCATCAGCACCAGCAACGTGGCCTTCTACCTGCTGGAGCAACTCTTAGGACCGTGGAAAGTCCCCACCACACTCTCTTAGGCCTAATAGAGTTCTCTAAGGGTCCATTCTATTATGAACATTTCAGAACTGCGTCGCCGCTTTTACAGCCTGACCCCAGCCGCAACCCACCCCCGAGATTCACTCGTCCCTTAGGAGAAACAGACCCGCCCACGCAGCCTCCCACTGCAGTGGCTCTGGACACCGCCTTCCAGTGCAATGATGAACCAGCTAAGGAAGAGGTAGAACAGCACAGGGTACAGCACCAAGGCCTTCCTGTCCTCCGGCACCAACTGGCCTATAAAGCCCAAAGACGCATAAGTGGACCAGGCAGTGCCTATGGCCACTAGCACTTCTTTGAAGGGGCGCCACTACCAGGGCCACTATGTCCATTGGGAAGATGCAGTACCCCATGATGCTGATGCTTTGGAAGAAGGACACTTAGCCGCCCAGCAGAAGTGCGTTCATGGTGATCACCAGGACGAACACCACTGAAAACACATAAGAAGCCGCATCCTCACTAGTATCCCCCATAGAAGCAAAAGTCAGCGTCACCGCTAGGACCAGTGTGAACAGCAACGAACCCCACAGGTCCCACTCCCGCAGGACAAACGAGTCCTGCGCAGTTCTTAGTGGCACCACGACCTGCCACAGCTTTTGGCCGATCCGCTTCAGATCTCGCGAAATGGTGGTCAGCACGGGCTCTTGGAGAGAGGGGGACTCGCTGGGAGGGGCTGAGGAAATGGCGGCTGAGGAGAAGGCGCTAGGCTGGCTTGAGGACGTTTGCAGAGGAATGCTGCCTGCTAGTTCGCCCATTATAGCCTTTGGGCAGCTGTATAGCCTTTCATTGGGTTAGGTGTCTTTGCGGACTGGAGAAGTGACAGGGGATAGGAGAAGCTAAGGTGATGGCTGGTAATCAAATGGCAGGCGAAGGTGCGAGCCATACGGCGTGGATGCAAGACGAAGCGCTGGTGCGGTACAACCTGCCAGCGCACCTGGCCCAGCTCCTCTCCGGCGTGCCAAGTCAGCTGCAGCGCTCCGACGACCAGCACAGGGAAGAAATCGAGGAGTACCTCAGGACCATTGAGCGACTGCGCAAACGCAATGAGGACTTGGAGGGACAGTTAGGAGCGAAGGAGGCGGAATTGGACCGACTGCAGACTGCGCTGTACCCTGCCAAGTCGGGCCTGCTGCTCAAACTGGGTGGCAGGGCTGCCAGTCCTGCGGAGACACAGGCTTTGCTGCGTGACCTGGAAACAGCCCGCCTCCGAGCCCAAACCAACGAATCCACCATCCAAAACCTCGAAAAAAACCTCAAACGCTACCAAGACCGGATCAAACTCCTCGAGCAACGCGACAAAAAGCCAGTCCCAGATTCATTCCCTCTGCGCTACAGAGACAAATCACTCGATTTAAGCGCCTTAGAGGACCAAGCCGCCCTCCACGACTCGACCCTAGCAGTCCTGACTCAGGTCTCCGAAGACTCTTTGCAGGATTTAGCGATCCGAGTGGGTCCTTTGTCTGAGGATTTGAGCGAAAGACTGGGAGAACTGAAAGGGGAAAGGATGAAATTGAGGGCTGAGCCGCACACGCAGAAGTCCTACACACCCCAAGAAGCAGCGGAAAAGACCTCAATTCACCTCACAAATGCAGCTGCTAAGGAGGACCTTTTGAGACGGCAGGAAGCGCTGAAAAGGGATCTGTTGGCTAGGTGGAGTGACTGGCAACTGGCGGGAGTCGTAGAGAAACAGAGGGAAAATCTGGCAGTGGCCGCTGCAAATGCAAGAATCAGCGCAAACGAACACTCCGCTTCCCCAGAAGACCGCACAGACCTGGAAACCCTGGAAAGAGCAGGGGAGTTGACAGGTCTGAGCAGTGCTCCCGCCCTGGAAAAGACCTTTGCACTCGCAGAACACCTGCTACGGCTCTCTCTTGCGCACCAAAAGATCCTTTCCAACGGACAGTCCACAGAGCCCGGCCAGGCTGACTGGGAGAAACTGGAAGCCGCCCAGCAAACCGCCACCAACCAGTCCGAAGACACTTTGGAGCACATTCTGCATGAAAGCGGAAAGCCCAAGGGCTCTCTAACTGCCCTGAAAACCCGCAGAACCAAACTAAGAGCCGCTGCACCCTCCAAACCTGCCCACGCTGTAGCCTTAATGGAGCTGCAGGGGGAACATGAAAAGGAGAAAAAAGACGTTTTCGACCAGACTGGAGTCCGCATGAAGCAATTAAGGGAAGGAGAACAAGACGCTCAGAATCGCCTCAGAAAGACGTTGGAAGAGTCGGAGTCCACTATTGCCACTTTGGCGGATTTGGCTGCTAGGGACTCCCCGGCTGCTCGCTTGGCCGAAGAGCGAGCGAATGCGCAGTCTTTGGACCAGTTGCTGGCCTTGGAGGAGGAACATCAGACCCTGCGCAGTCAGTACCTAAGAGACCTGCCTCATATGCTGATTACTAAGGGCACTGTGGCTTCTGTTTTAGAGGCTTTAAAGGCGTTGAGAGCGGATTTGAAGCTGAAATTGAGACAGGCGAATCAGAATCCTGCACTTGAGGCGCTGGCCGCTTCTGACCCGGTGGAAGCGGAGGCGGATAGACTGCTAGCTGCGCTTGTGCAGCCGAGTGGTAAAGAGGCAAAGGAACAGCAACTGTATAGCCTGCATGACCAGCTGGTGATTCTCATCAATAAGCAGCTGGAAGTGCAAGGTGCAGGCTTCGTCCCTCCCGAAGACTCCTCAAAGGCCGATCTCGCAGAGCAGTGGGCCGAGCTCCTCCGCACTATCGAGGGTATTGTAGGTTTGCTGGCAGAGGCTTTCCACAAGCTCACCATCGATGACCCCACTACCAAGCAAGAACTCGAGGGAATCTTAGAGACTCAGAAGCAGCTGAAAAGGGAAAAGCAGGACTTCCCTGCAGGGTTTGTCTTCGCGAATGATATTATTGAGGCGTGCAAACGAATGCTGGGAGACACCAACAACCTCACTGATGTTATTGAAAAACTGAGGGATGTGGACGACTCTTTGATCAAGTTCCAACAAATCATGCAGGACAACTACTACAAGTTGAAGCCGGTGGTTGGCACTGAGGAAGTTCCGGGCCGGCGCAGAGGCGGCAGAGCCACTACTTTCCTGCATATTACCTACGCGGAGCCTACGAATCCGAAGGAAGGCATTAACATTCTGCAGGAAATGATCGGCACTTTGAAGAAAAACACTGACAATTTGTTTGAAATTGAAAGCAAGAGAGTGCAAGTGGTGGAAAACTCCCTCAACATCAAGCGCGCTCGAGACGGACTCCAGCTCCTGCAAGAAATCGAGAAGGAGGAAAAGGCACTGCGAGCAGAAGACGTAGACGTGCTAAAAACCTCTCCCAATGCAGGTGAAGAGGGCACCCAGGCCGCTGCCCTGGCCCTCGAAGGCCTGGAGCCATTAGAGCAGATCCCCAACTACGCGGAGTCCATCACTTTCTTCCTGAAGCAGGTCATGCCGTGGCTGGAAAAGTCGCGAGAGTTCGACAGAGCCTTGAATCAGCTGATAAAGAAAGTGGGAGTGGCGCAGGAGCCTGCAGCCGCAGAGCCAGGCAAGGACCCGGAAGAGGGCTTTGAGGTCACTATGCCTGCGGACCAAATCAAAGGAGCGAAGTTACCGTCGAGGAATAGGTCGAAAAAGACGAAAAGCGGTAGGCCGCCTGCTTCTGGAGAGGCGGAAATTAAGGCTCAAAGTGAAGGTCCTGAGCCTTTGCCAGAGTCCTTACAGCCAGTGGTAGAAAAACTGGATATCGACATTGAGGGCGTTTTCTATGAAAACCAGCTGATTATTGAGGAATTACTGCGTTTGTTTCCCACTCATCCGATGGCTCAAGAGTCTGAGCAGCTTAAGAAGCAGCACGAAGACGTGTGGACGAAGTTCCCAGACGCTGGCGACATCCGCAAAACCAGCGCTACAGCTGAATTGCTAGTCGAGTGGATGCCTAAGGAGCGGGCTCTACTGAGCAAACTGCACCCCCAGGCCGAAGACCCTGCAGAAGAGGAGGCAAAGAGAGGCGGAGGCATGGGAGGCAAGCAGCGACAGAAGGTAAAAGCCGGCAAATCAGGCGCAGGCAAAGCCGACCCCTTCAAAACCCTCAAAGACCAGCAGGACAAACTACTCACCGATATGGCCAATTTAACCACCCAAGCAGAGGCAGACCCAGAGGACCTGCCCGCCCGCCTGCAAGCCGCTCTAAGCGACTACAAGGAAGACGACCAAATCGCGAGTATGGAGCAGCGGCAGGTACTGCTGGATGAAGGACTGACGTACCTGACTGAGTACTACCCTGCAAGGGTCGAGGAACTCTCCGAAATGATAACATCTCTGGAAACGACAGTCACAGAGAAAGAGCAAACAGTGGTAACTGTGCAGGACGACCGGGCCTCCGAGCAACTAATCCGCTTGCAAAAAGACATGAAAGTGAAGGAAACTCTGATGAAGGAACTGCAAGGCGAACTCAATGAACTGAGAGCCGCGAAGGAAAAGACGGAAAACAGCGAAGAACTGAGGTATAAATTGGACAAAGAGCTGAAAGCTGCGAAAGCCGAATTGGATGCGATTAAAAAGCAGTTGAATACTGTCACGCAGGAAAATCAGACCTTACAGACTCAGAAAACTGCCTTGGAGCGCTCAGTCGTCTCAGCCGCTAGCAGCGAAAGCCAAGTGCAGCACATGGAAAAGATAAAAACCGAGCTAGAAACCTCCCTTCGCGAAACTCATGCGCAGCACAAAGCCATTTCCGACAAACTTCTAGCCGAAATCGCTACCAAAGAAGCCGAAATCGCTGCCAAAGAAGCAGAAATCGCTCGTCTGCAGCAGGAACTGAGCAGTTCCCAAGTAGGCGAAAACCCGTATTTGCAGAAGTACCAGCATCAGCTGCAGAAAAGGGTGATGATGACTTTGGGCACTACGCTGAAGTTCGACAAGGCCGCGTCTTGGCTGATTTGGAAGCTGAGGGCTGTGAAGAAGTACCAGGCAGGGTTTTCTATGCCGCCTATTAACTGGACCTTTGTGTCGCAGATACCGGATCCTCAGCCTACGCCGGACCGACAACCTGCGAATAACTTTATGTTTGAAGCAGCTCGGATAGGAGTGGAGGACGGTCTCCTGTACCGCCAGTTCAAGTCCACCGAGGGACAGCGGGAAAAGCCTTCGGGCATGGTAATGGCCCTGGGACTAATGAATGAAGTCAGAAAGCGAAAGACAGTCGACGACAGGGAACAGCTGGGCAACGGCAAGCGGCCTCCCGGCTTCCCCGAGTTCCTAGCGGATTACTGCATTGCAAGGAGCGGATCGCAGACTGAAGGCGCTAGTCTGTGCAATCGCCTGCTTCTGGCTCTCGAGAAAATGCACAAACAGCGGCACAGTCTCGCTACTTTCTATGTGCGGCTTATCAGGGTCTACCACTTTGCACCGATTCCGTATGCGCTTTCCCTGTCTATCCTGCAAATGGCGGAAACCTTCGCTCCTCTGGCTACTGCCAGAGCCAATGCGCAGGTAGCGCTGGGCCTTTCCCCGGCCGACGAGGACCAAACAGGCGGAGAAGCCTTGCTAGTCCCTGTGATGGACTTGGTCCTCAACCTCTTCGAAGGACAGCCTGCGGCTTCTCGCCTGGTTCTGCAAGGACTACCGGGAGACCTTATGGACCCGGCGGAGTACCTGAAGCTGAAACTGGCGCTAGGACTTAGGAGGGCGAATTCCACTGTGGAAAAGCTGTTTGGAGCTGCGCCGAATACTGACAAAGCCGGGTTTTCCGCACTTCTGACTGGAGCGTTGCCACAGATTTTCGGTCAGCCTGAGGCAGAAAAGCTATTTTCCTCCCTATCAAAAGGCCCCGCACTGACCAAATCCGAAGCCGCGACCGCCCTCGCCAAGGTAAATCTAGATGAACTGAGCAACAACGGCCAACTGGTAATTCCCCTAGGAGTTTTCCTGCTGGCTATTGCTGACACTTACCATTACCTCCTGCGAGAGTATGTTCTCAATGCTCAGAGTCTGCTGAGTTCTTATGGATGGAAGAATGTCACTTTGGAGAACTTTACGCAATTCGTGAATGGGGCGGGAATTAAGGCCTCGCCTGCTGCGGTGCAGAGCTGGTATGACGAAGCCCGCGGCTCGCAGCCCACTTTGACCCCCGAAGGAGCGCTCACCACACTCTCGAAGTTCCCTCTGACCCTAGGCCAGCCACTCGTGCCAGCCGAACTCAGTGCAGCTGCAGTGATTATGCTCCTGCAGGAAACGACCACACGGAAGACTGTCACCACAGTTACTACGGTCACCAAGAAAGTCAAAGTCATTACGAAGAAATAGACTAAGCAAGGTTTCGCGTAGATCTTGTTGCACTGCAGACAATGATAAGAAGTGGTTGCATCATAATCAATAGTTACCCTTGTGTATATGTAAATAGTTTCATACTGTTAGTTGGTTTCGAGTAATAATAGCAATATGGAGGCAGTCTTGGGTGCTTCGCTGGAGGGCAAGACAGGCCCTGTGACCACTGGGTCCTTGGCAGAAGCGGAATTCGTGCTGCTGTACTTCTCTGCCCACTGGTGTCCACCCTGCAGAGCCTTCACTCCTCGCTTGGCTCTCTTCTATAACGAAGTCAATGCTACTCGCAAACAGGTCGAAGTGGTCTTCGTCAGCTTCGACCGGGACGAAGCAGGCTTCAGAGAGTACTACGGTGAAATGCCGTGGCTGACAGTACCATTCGGGAGCAAGGCTGTGCGGGAATCTCTCGCCAAGCGCTTCGGCGTCTCAGGCATTCCAATGCTGGCACTGCTGAAGCGTGACGGCTCGCTAGCGCTGAACAGCTGCAAAGGAGACGTGGAGAGCAGAGGTCCGGCAGCGATCGAGCGCTGGAGAGCGACTCTCTAGGCTAGAAAGATAGGGGAGCGCAGAACTCTGAGTTATGTCACTTGTTGGAATAGAGCACTATGAGGCAGTCGGGAGTACGGCGCCATGAGGGCGTTGAGAGAGGGAGCGCCTCTGGACCAGGAAGATAGTTGGGGGCGCACTCCTCTGCGTGTGACTTTAGATTTAAGTGTGTAAGGCACTAATAGACCGGGGCGCTAGACTCTGTGTATTTTCGACCGGGCGGAATCTATACAAAGGAGTGCTACGCTGAAAGAAGTGAGATTTGAACGATCACTGCCTACTCAAGCCTTATCGCTGGCTTCCTCATGAATCGCTTCTTAAATACCTTAATTTGTCCTTCATCAGTTTCTCGGTCAATCCCCCTTGCAAAGGCAGAAAATGTGTAAAATTGTCAAAATCTCGTAACCACTTCAAAATACAGTTTGGTAAAACTATATACTTTTCAGTATTTCCCTCAATTATCTCCAATAGTTCTATACAAGAAAACAACTTTTGTATTATTTTATGGAAAGTTTGAAAATACAATACTAGTTTATATTGCCTTTATTCCTGACTCTCCTTGTCATCAGCAGATTTAAATTGATTTTTGTGATTATAGGATTCGCTCCTCGGGACTAGATTCGACTCTCACCTCAAATTCCCTTATTTCCCTTATATGAATTTCAACTCCTTAAACAGTAAAAACTTCAGGCATCCATCCTGCATGGCTGAGAACATCCCCACAGCCGAGGTAAACTGCATCTACTACGAAGTAAGGACTAACGAGATGTTCAAGCGAAAGCCAGTCCCCCTCCAGTCCCAGCGACTCGCAGGGAAGTGAAAACAGGGTGCTGCCACTACACAGTGCGGAGGAGGTGGAAAGCCGAGGAAGTAGTGCAGTGGCTGCAGTTAGTCTCCGCTCTGTGCATTTAAAGCAGTTTCTCACAGCCCTATTAGCCCACGTGGACGCTTAGCTGCCTCTTAGCTTGCCTAGAATGTGCAGAAACACCACGACCCCGATGAAGGAGAGACTGAGGATCAGCACAGTGCTGGGTCCAATCTGGATGCCGGGCGCGTCATCCGTGTACATCTTGAACTCACCAGCATTGCCCGCGCCCCTGCGAGGGCCTGCTGCAGCCCTGGACTTCTTCTCCGCCATGGCTCCTCGCTTCCGCAGTGCAGCCTGCAGGTTGGGGTTGTCACTGTCTCCCTTCATATTACAGCCATACTACTAGTCCTGGCGAAACCTGGTGCCGTGCACAGCCTTCCACACTGCTTCCGCCCAGATCTTCACCAGTTCCCGCATGTTGTCCACCCAACTGCCCATCGCACGGTAAGCCTGGATCATTTCGCCCATAGTGTACAGCTCTGGCAAGCCGTCATCCGAGTTCTAACATAGTGCTTACGTAGGGCAAACGAGCTCTTTTAGGCCTGTTTTTCAGCTCTTCTTCTGCGAGAGATCCGTCTGCCTGGGAGCGGTTGAGCCGTACGAAGGCTGTGAGCGTCATTAGTTCGAGGATGGAAGCCAGGACTTTGAGGTTGCTGGGTGGGAGGTACATTGCAGTGGGGGTGTTGGGATTGTAGGGCAGGCCGTTCTTGTGGCCGTTTAGCAGGAGTCGGCTTATTACTACTCTGTTGAGGAAGAAGAGACAGAGGAGCATTTTCTGCGTGTCCTTGTTCAGGCTGCGAAGTGCACCCTGAGCATCAAAGTCCAGTCTAGACCTTTCAAAGCCCAGCATATAGGCATGCGGAATCAGCGCTCCATTGGATGTCATCCGCTGCAGAAAGGCACACAGTGCAGAGGGCAGACTGGCGATTTCCTCACTCAGTCCTTCCAAAATGCCCTTCACCCGCACCTGGATTTTCAGCACTTTCGTGTTTATTTGGTCAGGACGACCTTGTCCCTGTCTCAGACTTTGCACTTTCGTGAGGATATTTAGGTCCAAATCAGGGTCGTTCAGCACAGACGTCAGCGGCGCACGGATAGCCTTAACAGCCCACGTAGTAGCGACCTCCAAAAAGACCTGAATAGCCTCGCCCATGTCCTTGATAACACTGAGCTTTTCCTCATGCTCTAAGGCTGGTTCCAAAGGCTCTGGAGACTCAGTCGCCCGACTTAACTGTGTGCGAATATGAGAAGTTCGAGAAATATGAGTGCTGGGAGGCCGAGAAGCCAAGGGCGATATATCCTTTTCAGGGTCAAAGTGCTCCAACAGGCGTCTGTACTGCCTGGGATCTCGCTTGATTGTATCGTACCGGTCCTGTATTGGGTCCTTCGGCGGCTCCTGCTGCGGCTGCTGCGTGTATATAACAATAGGCTGGGTAGCGGCTTGAGGGGAGTTGCGCATACTTTGGACCATCTCTGTGAGTGTTCTCTGCTGTTCCTTCATAGTCTCCATCATGCCTTCCAAGGCTGGGTCGGGGCCTGGTCTGTCCATGAGAGACATGAGAGAGTTCATTTGGGCGAGGAGGGCTTGGGAGCGGCGGGCGGAGGTGCGGGCGGCCACCAGGCCTTCGAGTTCCTTGACTTGGCTGCGGAGAGAGGCGAGAGGCGGGTGCTTGGGCAGGACTGGGACGCTAGTGTGTCGGAGTAGGGAGGGTTGAGACTGAAGGTTAGGAGACCAGAAGGGATACACAGTGCTCCGATTGGTCTGAGGAATGGGCTGCACTCCCAGCACACTCCTGCCGTAGTCCGCCAGCCTCGTATAGGGCTCCATAGTAATGGCCGCCCGTCTCTGCTTCAGTCTGCCCGACAACAGTCCCTCCCTCGCCCTATGTCGCAAGCACGTCCGCAGCCAAGTGACCAAGTTGTGTCCCCTGCTGGCAGAGGCAGAGGATATTGTCAACTATGTGGTGTTTCTCGTCAATAAGTCTCGCAAGAACAAGGCGGAAATGAAGCAGTCCCTCGAGGCCTTGTTCGAGGAGAAAGCCGGGGAAATGGTCGAGTGGCTGTGGGCGGAACTGAGAGAAGCACTGCCTAGAGAGAACAGGGACAGGAAAGAGAAACACGAAGTAGCCAGAGAAGAGCCCGAAGCCCAGGCGGAAACTCCGGAAAAGCGCAGAAGATGCAGATACTGGCCCAACTGCGCGAAAGAGGACTGCCCCTTCTTCCACCCAGTTTCCGAGTGTCCTCACTTTCCAGGCTGCAAGTTCGGCAACAAGTGTCTGATGATCCACCCGGACTGCAGGTTTGGAGGCAGCTGTCGCAACTCTGCTTGCGCCTACACGCACCGCAGTGACCCCAAAGCTTCTCTCCCGCGGCGTTCCGAGCGATAACAAACTTATTACAGACTAGAGAAAGGGTCGCTGAGGAGAAGCGGAGGAGGGAAGGCGCTGGAGAGCAGAGCGGAGCTTTCGAGGGAAGAAAGGACCTGGGGCCGGGGTTCGTTGGTGCTAGTTTGAGGCCTGGGCAAGGCCCTGTGGTAGGGACGCGCTTGGAACTGCCTGGACAGGTAGGTGGAGTTGTCCAGGGAAGGGATGTATTCAGGCTCGACACTGCTTGCGAAAGGCCGCCAAGAGCAGGTGGAGGCGGGGCGCTGACTCTTCGGCCTGCGCTTGCTCGCCCACGCAACAGTCTGCAGCAGCACTTTGCCTCTCGGCTTCCAGTACCCAGGCCAGCGCCTTTTAACCTGCTCCTCTGTGCCTTTGTCGTGCCAGTTCGTGAAGCTTTCCGTGGGGTCCATATATCTCCCAGTCCTCACCACTCGCTTTCCCTGCACTTCCCTCACTTGAGGCGTAGCTGTAACGGTCCTCCTCCACTCCTCAGTACCTGTGCGCTTGGACTGAGAAGACCGACAACGTTCATTTGCAGCCTCTGTAGTAGCTAGTAGCCGGGCTACTCCCCTGGTTTCTGTCCTCCACAGTACTGGAGAGTCCCCTCGTCTGTTCTCCATCACAGGCGTGAAACTCACTTCTTTGGGCCGCACGAAGCCTAGAGCCTGCATTGTGGTCCGCACCTCTTCCTGCCGCTTCCGCCACCTCCACAAGCCGCAGTCCAGCAGCATGTTGGACTGGAAAGAAGACCGGTTCAAAGGGTCACTGAGGTCGTCAGCTGTACCAGAGGCCATGGAAGTGTCTTTGATGCTGGAGTAACTGCCGGAATCAAAGTCCATATGGCCTAAAGAGCGCTTGGGACTGCCTGTTCTCACCTTTGAGTGGGCTCGGCGCTGGCGACGGTAGGCTCGACGTAATTTCGATTTGAGGCCTTTCAGGGTTATTCCGAGGGATTTCCATATGGAGGAGATTCGCAAAATTGCTAATTTCCGGCGAATTTCGCGCAACTTAAGGCCTCGATTTATTGCGAACTGAGCGGTTTTGACCTGCTTATAGGCGAGAAATCGCCTGAAACAGGTGGTAATAAGCAGTGAACTGGCCCTGGCTTCCCACTCCATCAGCACAGCATAGGCCTTCGCCAGCACTTCTATCATCTTCAGTCTCCGATACCGTCTATAGGCCTTCTGAATCAAGACCACTTTGCACATGACTTCCCGCTCAGTAGACACATACATCCACCTTGCGAACTCATCCAGCGACTCCACCTGTCTCTGCACAGTCTCTTTCCCCCGCTCAATCAGGACTTGGCTATAGTGGATGCGACACAACCAGCCTCTGACATGTCTCTGCACACATAGGACAGCGAGAGTGAAAGTATGGGAAGCAACTGCCAAGTTTTGGTGTGCAGTGCGGATTTGCTGTAGGTGTAAGTTATGCGTCTGAATAGACTCTCGTTGTAGTTTGAGCCGCTCGATTCGAGCCTTGGTAATGAGGTGAGAGCGGAGCAGGTGGAAGTGGACGGTGGTGCTGTGGGTACGTTGGTGCAGGGACTTGGACAGGGAGTTGTCAGCGTAAAAAGAGGAAATGGCGCTGGTGAAGTGGTCGCTGAGGCCGTGCCACTGCTTCAAACAGGAAGGTTGGTAGTCCCCGGTCCACACTCCTTTTTCCATTTCTAACAGCTCTGTGGCTTCAAAGAAGCCCGGCTTATACATCAACCTTTAGCACATAATTGCTTGGCTGTGTACTTATTATGGAAACATAGAGTGCCTGCAGCACACAGCTTTGCGCTATTTGTATTAGTTGTCCTTCGTGGCTTTAATTCGAGACACATTCAAACCCCACTCGTCCAGCCTAGACATCAGCACTGGGAGGGAAATGCAAGCAGTATAGAAGTAGGTGGACTGAGAAGCCCACATTTTCCAATAGATTTCCCCCAGTTCTGCCTCTTATTCCTATATCACTGCTAGCTCCTTCCTACGGCTTTCCCTGGTGATTTCACCACTCCCCAAGTCTCATTGTGGAACCGGGATGCCAGCTTCTCTAGCAGCCAATGAGTTGAAAGACCTGGCAAAGAACGAAGCAGAGTTTCGAATTAACTTCCAATTCAGACTCTAAAGCCTACTCAGAGCTAAACAAACCACACATTACTAAGAGAGATGTATGCGTCTGCGCAGGGAAAGACTGGAGGCTTGGAAGGGTTTCTGCAACAGCACTGTGTGGGTCTCACATAGCGCCGGGTTTCCTGAGCAAAGTTCGGCTTCTAGAAGGCGCTCGACTACCAGCAGTGCTGGAAAAAGCGCTTCCAGCTGTTTCCGCTGCTCTGGCGATAGAGGGAGAAAGACACTGGGACTGGGCTTCGTTGGAGAACTGGGAGGTAGTGAATGTCTTTTGTGGCGGAAAAGACTGAAGGAGGAGGAGTGCTGGGGCGATTTGGACTTCGGCGTGTCTCTTTCTTCTTGGCTTGCTGCACTCTCGAAGGTTTGGTCTTTCATTGTTACCAGAAATTTACCTATTAGCTCAACAATAAGGACATAGTTCACGAATTCTCCGTAATTTCAACTATTCAACCAGCGCGTTCTATTTGCAAGGATAGGCTGCAGGTTCTAGGTGTTATGGGCCGCTAAGGAACTAAGTAGCCTATCAAGTCTTTGACTTCGGTTAAGGTGGAGGAAGCCACAGAGCGAGCGCGGTCTCGACCACTGGCCAGGACGCGCAGTAGCTCTGGCTCGTTACTGAGCAAATGCTGGGTCTGTGTAGGAACTACCTGTGTGCGGATAGGAGTCAGCTTTTCAATCAATGCATCACTCAGCCCTTCCTTAAACTGCATCACCGTGGCGTCCCTATACTGCTGCTCGATCTCAGCAGGGGCGACTCCCCTCACTTCCGCAAAGATCTTGACCAAGTTGCTTATTTCCGGCCTGGCTTCCTCTAGTGTTATGGTGCCAATTGAGTCTGTCTTAGCGCGGGTGATTTTCTCTCTGATGACATCAGGCGAGTCCATGAGGTTGATGCGGGAGTATTCGGACTTGGAGGATTTGCTCATCTTGACTCGAGCGTCCTTCAGACTCATCACGCGGGTGGCCGTGGCTAAGGTAGAGACTGACTGAAGACTGGCTGCGGCACTGGGAACGTGGGCTTGAACAGACTGTTGAAGCGCTCAGCTACGTTTTTGGCCAGTTCCAGATGCTGCGTTTGGTCCTCGCCCACTGGAACAGTGTCTGCCTTGTAGAGGAGAATGTCGGCCGCCATGAGTGCTGGGTAGGCCAGCAGTCCCAAACTCGCTCCGTCCAGAGCCTGCTTCTTTTCCTTGAACTGAGTCATGCGGTTGAACCAGTGCATGGGTGCGACGCAGCTCAGCACCCACATTAGCTCAGCGTGCTCTGGTACTTGCGATTGGACGAAGAGGTAGCGAGTGTCGATGCCTGAGGCGATAAGGGTGGCTGCGGTTTCCTTGATGCTGGTGCGCAGGGCGGAGGCAAGAGAGGCGCCGCTGGCGACCTGGAAGTAGGAGGAGGTGATGGCGTGCATGTCCACAATTGCATAGAAGCTCTCATGCGTGCGCTGCATTTTCACCCAGTTCTGCACCGCGCCCAGGTAGTTGCCCAGGTGCAGCAGTCCTGTGGGCTGTACTCCAGACAGCACTCTCCGCATTACTAACTGCTAACATTAGCCACACGCGCAGGTTTGCGCCAAGGAAAGCAGCACTGCGGCGCATCCTCTCCTCCATCTCTCCTTACCACCAGCCAATTCAGCAGGTTGATCACGTTCTGACCTGTAGTGGCACTAGTGAGCACCACCTCCACCCCCTCAGTCACCAGCTGCTGCACTGGAAACAGGTCCATCAGTGTGCCGAAGGGCAGGGCGGAGGGCTGGTCCCTGCATACAGCTCACATCTTATTGAATACCAGTGCTACGCTTTTGTGGGCCTTGCGGGCTGCTTCCCAGCTGTGCTGGAATTCCACTACGTCTGCTGCCAAGGTGCAGGCGTTGGAAGCGTCGCACACATAAACTATACAGCAACAGTCGTCGTAGTACCGCTCCCAGGCGCCTGCCAGCTGGCTGCCTACTTCGCGTAGGGTCAAGGAGTACTTGAAGCAGCGTAAGTCCACAGGCTCCATGCCCACAGTGGCCTGGGTGCTGCAGGGAATGGGTTCGAGACGGTACTCGCCCTTCGCTGTCAGTTCCTGGCACATAGACTGCAGGCGGCGAAGCAGCAGCGTCTTCCCAGCTGGAGCCGCTCCTATGAACAGGGCATCAGCAGGCATTATCTCAATCAACGTCGATGCTAATGAGGTCAGGAAGGCTGGGCCAAGGAGTGAAATAGCTGTGCACTGCCCAGCCCCTAGACTTGCTTACTTTCCCCTAGAGTCGCGTTTCTGCTGCGGGAGTGGGTGCGGACGAAGGGTTGGCTGGAGGTCAGCGTTGCTGTAATAATGAGGGAAGTGAAGAAGGGGGTACGCAGTGAAGCGGCGAATTACGTGACCAAGGGGAAGGCAATGCGGCGGCTGCATCTCAAGGCCAAGCAATTCCACCGCCTCTGTATCCTCAAAGGCATCTTCCCTCGGGAGCCCAAGAAGAAGACGTCCAGCAAGACCTACTACCACCTCAAAGACATCCGCTTCCTTGAACATGAAAAGCTGCTGGACAAGTTCAGAGAAATTGACGCATGGATGAAGAAAGTGCGGAAAGCGAAAATGCGAGGAGATGATGTCAAAGCCAAGAACATGACCATTATGAAGCCGGACTACACCCTGCACCACCTCGTGAAGGAGCGCTACCCAGCCTTCGGAGACGCCCTGGCAGACCTGGATGACGCCCTCACCCTGATTTGCCTATTCGCCAGCTGTCCCTCCCACAAAGACCTCACCATCACCCATCAAATGGTGCAGGAAAGCGACCGCTTGTGGCGTGAGTTCCAGTTGTACCTGGTGTCTGCCAGAGCTGTGAGGAAGGTGTTCCTCAGCATTAAAGGCATCTACTACCAGGCGGATATCAAAGGACAGATTGTGACCTGGCTGGTGCCGTACCAGTTCTCGCAGAGTCTGCCACTGGACGTGGACTACAGCATCATGCTGACCTTCCTAGAGTTCTACCATACACTGTTGCGCTTCGTGAACTACAAACTGTATGCAGACATCGAGGCGGCCTACCCACCTGACCTGTCCCAGCCTGTAGACACTTTCGTCAGTCAAACCAAAATCCCGGAAACGACTATGGACTTAGTGGGCAGCGAGTTTCTGAAGGGCACAGAGATGGAGGCACTGGGGAAGGTGAGAGAAGAGACTATGCAGATCAGGGGACTGTTTCAGGGACTGGTGTTTCTGCTGGGCAGGGAAACGCCCAGGTACTCGCTGGAGCTGGTGATCAGGGCGTGTGGAGGGGAGATAGTGGCGCAGGACTGCGAGAGAGTGACTCATCAAGTGGTGGACAGACCTATGGAAGCCACAGCAGGGACGAGAGAGTATCTGCAGCCGCAGTGGGTCTACGACTCCCTCAACTTTCGAATCCGCCTGCCACTAGCGCCCTACCGGCCTGGCTTGCAACCCCCTCCCCACCTGTCTCCGTTCGTGGATTCAAGAGAGGAGGAGTACATCCCTGAACGCCTCACAGAGATCCTTCAACTGAAGGGTGAGCCTTTGCCTGCAGCGGCAGCCCCAGAGCCTGAGCACGCTGCTCTCGGCAAACTCGTCATGCCCAAGAAGCTTCGCAAGCTCTACCAAACCATGCAGTACGGTCTGCGCAAGAAGAAAGCCCTCATTGATCGCCTCCACAAGCGTTATTCTTCTCAGGCTAATAGTTAGTCGAACACACCGCTATGAAGGTTTCTCGCTCACTGTCGGATATCCCCAAGCCGCCCCTCGGTCCCTCCAAACCTGCGTTCAACCAGACTCTGCCTGAGGACGACTCGCCCTACCGTATACGTCTCGACCCTCACCATCGCAAGCCTGCTAGTAGGGAGTGGCGACCTGCTCCTAGTGGGGCTCTCCCCTTCTCAGCGGACCAAGTCAGCTCAATGCTGAGCAGAGAAGTGGAGTTGCCAAGCCTAGCCGGCTACTTACCGCCCTTCCGAGAGCGGCAGTGGACCAGCGACCAGTTGAAATTCATCGACAAGTGATCCCCACTCAGCCTAGAAGCTTCCCTCAAGACCAAGTCAGAGCTAATCCGAGACTTGCAAATCGACTTAGCGAAGTGCAAGTCACACCTCAAACAGTACGAGCGCCAAGTCACTCCCTCCACAGACCTGCAGCAGGTGACGGAGAAGAGTTTCCAACAGAACCACAAACTGATGGAAAAAGCCGCTGAGCAGTCCAAGAAGCTGAAGGAACAGGTGGTGGAGAACAAGCGAATGGCGGAGAGGATGAAGGAACTGGAAAGGCTGTTTTTGAACGCGAAGACGAAGCTGGATCAGACGGAGGCGCGGGCAGGCAGACTAGCGAAGGAAGTGGCGCAGTTGAAGGAGAAGTATGAGAACTTGAACGTGCTAAACCAGTACTACCGCACAATGAAGATCAAAGCGATCCAACTCATGTCCGAACTCACCAAGCCTTCGCAGGAAAAACGCACACTCAACCTGCGCTTCATGGAGCTGGACGACTCACAAGTCCCCATGCTGGTCGAGCTACTGAAGCAGTGTCCCTATGCAGAAACTCTGGATCTCGAGGGCAACTTCCTTTCCGACTCCGGAGTCAAAGTCCTATGTGACTACCTGAAGACGCTGCAGTGTCGGGTAGCCTTTTTGAACCTGAATTGGAATAAAGTGGACTTGGAGGGGGCCTGGGCTCTTGTCGAAGCAATCATGACCCGGGACTTCGAGCTCGAAAACAACATCACGAAGACTTTCGCGGACCAGCCCCTGCGCTTCGCACGTATTTCCCTGTCCTATAACAAACTCGCTTCTCACACTGCTCTTCTCAAGAAGGTGATGGACTACCTCAAAACCACTCAAAGGGACGCCCTCGTCGAGCTGAAAATCACCAAAAAGGCCCTCCTACGAGCTGCTGCCAAGACCGTGGGCCAGGCCTTCCGAGCCGTCAACGCCACCTTCGCAGAACTCGCAGAAATCAAGACTCTAACAGCAGTGCTGGACCGTATCCAAATCGAACACAATGACTACTCTGCAACCGAGCTGGAATCCAAGAAATTAGAGGAAAGAGCCACAGCAGTCACCGATTTCCATACTCAGTTGCAGAGATTGCAGTCTTTGCAAGAAGCCAGTGAAAAGGCCAGTTTATTCGCTTCAGTCCTGCACAATGATGAGAAGGACTTGAGACGTAAGCACTATGCAGAGCGCATGTTCAAGCCCAAGCAGACTCTGAGTGCAAATGAACTCGCTGGCAGTTTGACGAAGGAACTGAATATCCCGCTGCTGCTGGCCAAGCGGCCTGCTTTCCCTTTGACCTTCATTGAAAAGACAATAGCGGCGGGACTGGATGTGAATGCGGTGGACAAGAAGCTGGATGAGACTTTGCTTATGTATGCAGCGCGCACTGGCAACATCAAAATGGCACAATTAGTGGCTGAAAAAGGCGCTGTCGTAGACCAGACCAACGTAATGTTTAGATAGCAACAAGGGGAAAACGCCTTCATGCAGGCTTGCAAGCACGGCCACTTCGACCTCGTGGACTTCTTGCTGTCCAAAGGATCGAAGGTGAACACCACTGACCAGAACGGAGCGACTGCCATGCACCTAGTAGTGAAGGAGGGCAACCACGACAGCATCTGTCGTCTAGTGGAGCGAGGACTGGGCACTAACCTGCGAGATGCTTTGGGCAAAACTCCCCTTCACTACGCTGCAGAAGCGGGGGATCTCCCCACTCTTGTGCGACTCATCCAGTTGGGAGCGGATGTCAATGCTGTGGACCATAGTGGCCGCACACCTGCAGCCTATGCGGAAGACAACAACCACTACCAGGTCTTGGACCAACTCATAGCGCTGGGAGGCAAAAACCTGCGCAGCCAGGTTGGCGCTAGGGACGAAGCCAGTGTACGTCTGGCTGACCTCAGCATAGGCGCACTGAGTCCCCACTTCAAGGACTTCCTCGGAGCTGCGGACAGGACTATGTTGAGTGTGCATCAGACCCGGGAAATGCTGGAGGAGAGGCCAGTGGTGCGACTCGTGTAACTAACTAGCAGCGACAGGTCTTCATATTCTCCGGAGCAGACTGCAGGTCCAGACTAGTAGTCACCTTGATGCCACACTTCTGACTAGCGCTTACGTCACTGCCCAGGTCGTACTCGCCCTTCTCCAGTCTCTCTAAGATCTTCCTCGCCACCAGCAGAAAGCCGTCCTCGACGTTCTCAGAGGTGAGGGCGCTGGCTTCCAGGAAGAGCAGGTCATTGGAACGGGCGAAGTCTTGGCCTTCGTCGAAAGAGACTGTGCGACTGGAGGCCAGGTCTGTCTTGTTGCCGACCAGCAGGGTAATGAGGCTGGGGTTGCCGTTCTGCCTGGCTTCTTCGAGCCAACGCTTCACATTGCGGAAACTGGTCCTATTCGTTACATCGTACACAATCAGAGCGGCAGCTGCGCCTCGGTAGTAGCCCCTCGTGATGCTGCGGAAGCTTTCCATGCCTGCCTGAGTGAGCCTCACAGTGTCCCAGACCTGCACCTTCACCGAAGTACTGCCCAGACTCACCACTCGAGACCCGAACTCCACTCCGATGGTCAGGTCGTGCTCCGCCTTGAACCTGTGGTCCGTGAACTGCAGCAGTAGACAGGACTTGCCCACTGCCGAGTCTCCGATGATGATGTACTTGAAGAGGTAAGAATAGTTCATTAGCGATTGTAATGTAGACTGAGTGCGGAGTGTACTGGATATGGCTTACTTCTCGCATGTTATCAGTGGTCGCTTTACTCTAGTGGAGGGAGTTGTCTAAGTGAACAGGGATGCTTGAACACTTTAATCAGGAGTTAACACCCTTGACTGCAATTCGACACCTAACACTCTGAGAAAAGCAAACTGCAAGTATCTATCCATAGTTTGAGGAAGTTAGAATAGTAGCAAAGCAGTTTCCTCGAGTGAGTTTCCGTAGTAACTTTAAGCTGTTTCTAGCCTTAAAACGGACTTCAGGAAAAGAGAGCTGAGTCCGCAGAAGCCCCAGGTTGAGCAGCAAGGTGCGGAAGGCTGCAGAGAGACTTGATTCGGTTTTCCTGGCTAGTGATAAATGGCTGAAGCACCCTCAGGTAGCGCGACGAACGGCAAGAAGATTTTTTCTCGCAGCCATCAGAACTGTCCCACGCTTGCTGCTAAGGACAAGTCCCAGATCGGCCCTGACATCGGTAAATTCCTCCAACTATCCCTTAAACACTTAATCTAGCTCATGACGCAAGGCAGGAGCAGCAAGTACTCCCCCGCCATGACCTAAGTGGACAAGTGGCTTGACAACCCCGGCTATGACCTTCGCAGGCATCAACACGAGAAGGAGCGCGAGGACTTGATCCGCCTACTCTACGAGAGCAACCCCAAGAACAAAAAGAAGTAGGTAGCTAAACTACCGGGAAATGGGCCTGCGCTGCTCCTGCCTCGCTCTCCCAGACCCTCACTTGGAGGTACTGAGTCGCCACACCACTCCCACCAGCACTCCCGTGGAGCCACTGGACTACCCTGAACAGCCCGTAGCGCTTGCGCACTTGCACCCAGGTGTGCGAGATATCTTCGCTCAGCTGCAGGCCAAGACTCCTGTGTGGGAAATCCAACTCCAGGGGAAGGAACTGGGCAACCAGGGGGCGCTGCACCTAGGGCTGCTCCTCGAACATACACTGCAATTGCGGCGTTTGGATATCCGCGAGTGCAGCTTTCAATGGGAAGGGCTGGCGAACCTCAGTCTCCCACTGCGCCGGCTCCCACTTCTAGAGGTGTTGGAACTATCAGGCAACGACCTGGGTCTGAGAGGCGCTCAATATCTGGCCAGTGCACTCGGCTCTTTGAAGTTGGTGAGGTCTTTAGGACTGAGTTCCACTCACTTGGGAGCGAAGGGAGTGAAGTTGGTGGCGCACAAGCTGAAGGAACTACAGAACTTGGAAGAACTGGCTTTGGCAAACAACCACATGTCTGATGAGGGCTGTGAAGAGCTCTCCCGTGCACTCTGCCACTGCACTCGCCTTCGCCTCCTTGACCTGTCCAACAACGACCTGCACGATAGCATCCAGTGTCTGCAGCGGCCTCTGCGCCATCTTCCCCATCTCCAACTGTTGAAACTGGACAGTAATCTATTTGGGGACACTGGAGCAGACATCCTATGTGACACTTTAGCCTTCCTTCCAGACCTCAGGCACCTGGATCTCAGCTACAGCGACTTGACTTCCGAGGGAGTAAAGTCCCTTCAAGTGGCCTTGGCTGGACTAACGGAGCTACGAGAGCTGTACTTGGAAGGCAACTGTGTGGGGAAGTCGGGAGGACTGGCGCTGGCCAATGCAGTGTCGGGACTCAGCAAGTTGCAAGTATTGGGACTAGTGAATAGTGGAGTCAGTGAGGTCAGGACTCAGCTCAGACTCGCAGCTCCTACGGTTGACCTACTGCTTTAATCACTCTATCAAGCACGAACACTAGCAAACTAAACCTCACTAGAGCTATATAGCACCAAAAGTGACAGCTGCGGGATTTGAACCCGCGCCCTTTCAGACTAGCGCCTAAAGCTAGCGCCTTAGACCACTCGGCCAAACTGCCCTGCTTGCCCACCCTCCACTCTCCCCTTGTAGAAGCCATGAGGCACTGAAGCATGGCTCTGGTAAAATGATTCGGCTGTACGTGACTCTGCTGAAAACCTCAGAAGCCACTCTCGAGTACAAGAAGTTGATCGTGATGGTGGACTCAGACCAGCGTGTCTCAATGCTGAAAAGGCACATCGAGCGGGAGTTCACAGAGCTGTTCCCCAATGAAAAGCCCTTCATCTGCAGCAAGGTCGAGGACCAGTACGGCTACTCGCTGTCCAACACTTCCTACATTCGAGACCTGCTCAAGCATGATGACCGGGTCGTGGCGGTGCCGGAGGTTTCGGGAGGCAGCTTTGTGAACTCGCATGACACGAAAGAACTGGTGCAGTTGCTCGCGACTATGCAGCAAAGCATCTCTGTGAAGCTCGCGAGCGCTGCAGTGGAGGCCCACCAGCCCCCTGAGGAACTGCTGATGACAGTGCTGCCGCTGTGCTTTGTCACCAACAGAGAAACAGTGCACTCCGCACTCACAACCCTGTGCAAGTGTCTCACTCCTGCGTCATACCGCATCATAGAAGACAGAGGCAATGCAGATGTGATGAGTTTGCTGGTGCTGGCGCTGCAATACTGGGTGTTCGAAATCATGGATGGAGATGCCACTATACAGACCGGACTGGTTGATCTGCTGGAAGTGCTGATTCGCTCAGGCGCGTTTTGCAAGTCCTTTAGAACGCCGATGGTGATGAATCGACTGATGCAGCTTTCTCGCGTGCTGACGAGTCAGGGCAGGGCCAAGCTAGTGAAGGTGATTAACGGGTTGTCCAGAGGAGATGGGACTTTGGAGCAAGGGGGAGAGCCGCTCAACGCAGGCAGCAGGGAGCCCTTTGCAGGCAGCAGAGATTCCTCGCGTCCTGCGGAAAGTGCTCACTTCTCTCGCAGTCCCCTCGCCCGTGAAGACAGACCAGCAGATCCTCGACCCGCCCGGGAAGAAGGCACAAGGCCCAGAGACTTCCACCGACCTGCCGAAGTCCCTAGAGCTGCAGAGCAGACCAGACACCCCGGCTCCTTCGCAAGAATGCCGAACATGCAGTCAGACGCGATAATTGTGGAGTATATAAACATGTTCTCAGCGGACAGCAACCCGGACATGGTGAACTTCGGCCTCACCAGCATTGAGCCGCTCACTGAAGACGCTACGGACTTGGCTGTGACTGACAGAGACTTGTTTCTCAAGATGCTCAACCTCACGGAGTTCGTGGTTCCGCAGGAAGTCGCACGAGTTCAAATGCGAATGCTCGCGCAAATCACGGAGAAGGTCACGCGTAAGGCATAGGCAGCTCAGAGGTGTGTGGACGCTTTGGATAAAGGAGCGTGCACGCGGATACTGAAGGCGTACCCCAGACAGCCAGTGGACATGCAGGAAGTGCTGTACCTGCTGCTGAAGAAGGTGTTGGACGAAGGAGTGGAGGCAGTGGACGTGCCTTCACTCATTTCACTCTCCCTGTGTCCCTATCCAGTGATGGGCGAGTTGGGGATGAAGACCCTCGCCATCATTGCAGACCCAAGTCGCAGCATTGCAGTGGACGCTCAATTCGAAAACCACGTCGCTTTCCTCGTGGGTGCTCTCAAGTCCACCAAGTCAGGCCGAGTGTACCGGAACTCGGCAGCCGCCTGCGTCGCCAACTTGGCTCTGCGCGACTCTCTTCGCCCTCACATTATCTTCACTGGAGGCATTGAAACGCTGGTGGGTATGATCAAAGACCCTGACAACGTGGAAGGACAACGCTTGGCTGCCAAGGCACTCGTCAACTTAACAGCGACGAATCGTAGGAATTACATAGGGGAAACACGACTTCGCATCATAGCAGAGCTCTCGGAAGAAGTGAGGTCCATGTACCGAGGTGAGCTAGACTCACTAGTGGGGACATATCTGCAAGTGCTGGTGCAAGGAAGATAGGTAGGCAAACCAGTGGTAGTTCGTAGTGTCCATTGCAATGAGTGGACAAGTGTGGCGGACTGAGAGTGCGCGAGTGCCGCTGTCAGGTCCTTGCATCAACTAGGCGGCTCACTCTACACCTGCCTATCTGAAGCCCTCCTCAGGCAAGGGGTAGCCAATGCCGCTATAATGGGTTCCCTAAAGCACGAGGAGAAGGTGCAAGAGCTCACCGAGCGCCTCAAGCGGCTCAAAGACGACATGCGAGAGTTCCAAGGAGTTCGCCACGTGGACGGCTACCAAGTGCACCCCAGACTCCGCGAGGAAATCGCCAAGCTCTTCGACGAGCACGGCGGCATTGAAATCCTCTCTCAAATCACCAAGGTCGCGTACAAAACCATCAAAGAGTGGCGCTCTCGCATTAGACGCAACCCGCAGTACTTCCAAGACATGCCCCTGCACCCGCCCTTCTACCGTCCGCCTGCTACGCACTACAACGGCCACCGCATTGCGAAGAGCATCCTGGAGGAGCGCAAAATCGTGCTCAACAAACTGCGTTCCTGCACACTCTACAAAAGCGCCAACACCATTGACCAGGTGCGGCAGTTGCTGCCTGCTGAAGTCAGTGAACAGCTCGACACACTCAAGAAGACAGTGGATGAGTCTGTGCACAACGACACAGAACTGAGTCCCCAGGTGAAGCTGCAAATTGCAAGGCTGGTGCTGAGAGCTGGACACCCCAGGCCGGTGGCGTTACTGCTGGGTCTCAACCAGAAGGTGATTCTCACATGGAAAGGTCTGTTCGTGCTGGCGGATAAGCAGCAAGCTCTAGAAGCAGGTAACTAGTATGGGCTGTTGCTCTCAGCGGAAACGGGCAGAGCACCCTGCTGGGACGCTAACCCATGCAGACTCAGTTCCTATACAGGAGGTAGGCAGAGTGACAGTGAAAGTGGTGTTGAAGGAACTGCACTTGACGAAAAACACAGAAAGAGTGACAAAGGAAAGTTGCAGTTTGTCATTACGAGTGAAGATCAGCGAGAGTGTGTGTGAGTCAAGAGTGATGGAGAACGTGGGGCAACATCTCACCTGGCGCGAAGAACTGAAAACTTCAATGAATCGAGAAGATGAATGCGCTGAAGTGACTTTGCTGGCCCATCGTGGAGCGGAATGCACAGAACTGGGCTTCGGCACTGTGGACCTGGAGCCTCTCCCTCGACTCAAGAAGTTAGGCGGCAGTGTGCAGCTCTACTACCGCTGCACCAAATCTGCAACTCTGCTCTGTGAGTTCTGTGCACCTCAAAGTATGCAGACTTTGGACTCCAACTACATGACTTTGGGCAGTGCGCAGACACAACCCACTGCACTGACCTTCTTTCCTCCCAAGGAGTATCCGCTGCATCTTACTTCTCGTCTGCGCACTCCGCAGTTCACTTCCCGCTCCTTCGCTACGAGCAGCAGTGCAGACCACGCCTCTGCTCAGGACCACGACTCTCGCGCCCTCATTGCTCACATCAAGGACCAAAAGACCACCATCGAAGAGCTTCTGGAAATGCTTCAGGACGAACGGCCGGAAGTGATATACTACGTGGGCCAGCGACTGCAGTTCTTTGCCTCACAGACGAACTACAGTCGACTGCTGCTGGAGCGAGCATGGACCCGCCTATCAGAGCTGATGACCATGCTGAGTCAGGACCAGTGGGTGACTCTGCAGCTACTGTGGCTGGTGTTTCGGCTGCTGGACCACATGCCAGAGGTGAGCAGTAGACAGAACAAGAGACTGGAAGAAGCAGGGTCCGTGGCGCTGGCAGCCGCAGTGCGGGTGTGGAGAGAACTGATGTCAGTGGAAGTGACTTCCCTGGCGATGGAGGTAGTGGTGCGTCTCGTTCCAGATGGCCATCAGAGGACCCGGCTGAACAGTTTGTGTCAAAACTTCAACCTAATAACCCTGCTTTTCGAAACTTTGTCGAAGTTCCAGTCCACTCAAATTGTGAGTCCTGTGCTCATTTTGACGTGCGAAGTTCTAGACATACCCAACAAGTACGAGTACGTAAGAGCCAGTTAGTGGGAGTTACTGAGGCGCGGAGGCATCATTGCTCACGTCACTGCTTACTTTGCGCAGCACGTCCTAAACAATGAAGTGATGATTACCAGCATAAAGACGCTGCAGAGCCTCGCTGCGATTGTTTACTTTCGAGTGAGAATCACGCAGGAGGAAATCGCTGGTCAGATTCGCTTCGAACTGCTAGCGCGGGTTCAGCAGTGCTATCAAGAGGACGTGTACAAGTGTAAATTCCTCGTGGCGATAGTGCGAGACCTGACTGGCACTCAATGCAAGCAGCACCAAACTGACCAGCTGCTAGTGGCCGTGGAGTTGCTGCACGCCATCATGCAGCGTCACATCGACACCGCAGGCGTGCAAGAACTCGCACTGACCGCTCTAAAGGCTGCAGGCGCCGCCAAGGACTCTGCTGTCCTGCGCAAGCTCTGCTCTACGCCGGCTCTTGACCTGCTGATGGAGGTGTTGGACCGCCACGCTGCAGAGCCCAAAGTGTGTTCCCTGTGTCTTGCTCTCGCTAACTCGTTGAAGACTAGCAGTGCTGCTGTACAGGTGAGACTTCTGTAGACGTACTTGCACAGCAATGAGAAATACCAAGCACACGCCAACAAAGAAGACATCAGCTAGTCTCCTAAGGCCTGAGGCTCAGCTTTGCACTAGTACAGAGTATCCTTCCTCTAATGGCTGAAGAAACAGCGTTGGCTCTTGACTTGTGTCTCAGTCAGGTAGTGACTGAGTGTTCCTCAGCAGCAGAACACCTAGCAGAGTCCCAACGGCGTCTCGGCACTGACCTGGAGGAACTCGCCACTCGTCTCAGCCGCATTCAAGCGGTGACAGGGACGCTAGACACCTCGGGGCTCCCCAAAGCCACCAGTGACCTGATGCTGCACCAAGAGCACCTGCGCAAACTCAGACTTCGAGTGGACGCTGTACGCACGAGAGTTGGAGCATTGGAGAGTTTGCTGAAGGAGCGACCGTAGGCTAGCGGAACAATATGAGTCCGTGGAATAAGAACAACTGCCTTCACTGAGAAATCACCTTCTTTTCTCTTCTGAAGGGAGTATTTGCTGTCGCTGAATATGAGTGCGCCTAGGTAAATTCAAATAATGAGTGCCAAGGTCTTGCAGTACAAGCAGCGTCTGATGGAACTGGGATCCAACGAACTCCGTCGAGTGCTCACTCGCTTCTACGCCAGCAAGGGCTCCGCAGTGAGCATAACCACCGCTCAGAAGGCCTACAAATTGTGATCGCCAGGCAGCTTCGAAGTGGCCATTGCGGCAGCAGGGCGTCGAGTGTGCTCAGGCTACGGCAGGTCCGAGGAGGAAGCACTGCTCAACGGCTGTCGTATTGCCTGCGAAGGAGTGGTGGACACTAGTGCTGAGACAGACCTGGCGGCCTTGCTCGAGCCCGACTCAGAGTTGCGACAACTTCTCAAAGAAGCCGGGTGTGAGGAGTTGGAGTCTGTCCTGCAGCGGGAGGAGCTGGGACTGGCTGAGTTGGGAGTCATTGACCGCGAGGACCTGCGGCGGACTCTCAATGCACCTCCCGAAGTCTTCGCGCGTCTGTGGGCGAAAGTAGGCCAACTGCGGCCTGCAGTCCCGAACGAAGTGGCGTTGCTGCGAGAGGAAAACCAAGTAAGTGCCATGGCTAGGCAGAAGCTGAAATCACTCCTGCAATTGGACGAGCCGCCTGAGCACTTGATCTGTCCTCTGAGTCAGGAACTGTTCCTGGACCCTGTGACGATGTCAGACGGCCTTTCCTACGAGCGCCAGGCCGCCCAAGACTGGCTCACTACTTGCGAAGTCTCCCCTGTCACTGGACAGGAGCTGCCCAACCGTAGTCTGCGCGATAATATCAACCTGAAGAAAGTGGTAGACCAGTACAGGGAAATACGAAAGACTTTCAAGGGAGCTGCAGAGCCGAAAAGGAACCTGTACGCCACTTCCTACGGACACCACTTGCCTGACTTGCGTGCACAGGAACTCAAGGAGTTGGAGCGCGAAGCCACTCGCCTGGCTGGCCATTTCTTTCGTAGCTAAATGCACTTGAACTCGTGCATGACCAGTAGCTGAGTGTTTGTGCTCAAGTACAATTTACAGTCTGATTAGGAAATCAGGGCTGGCAGCAGATGGGCAAATGCATCATTTATTGACATGAGAACATATGAGGTGGACATCCATGCAAGAGGACATAACATTCCAGCCTTTTGTTTTACCGGAACACGCTGAGTCACATTGGCACTCTTGCTTTGCTGAAGTCCAGCAGATTGTTCTGAAGCGATGTAATAAGGCTGGGTATATAAAAATATTAATGCTACTCAAATAACTAATTCACTACGCAGTAGACAATAAAACGTTCATCCGTGAGGACTGGAGAAATCCAATATTGACACTTCCATATAATTGCTTCTCTCACAACGCTTTCGGAAAAGCTAGTAATTTCCTAGTTTTCGAGTAATGTGTTAAAATTTTGAGTTCGGCTAAGATATTCAAGTCCGTTGCATACAATTTCCAACTTTGCCACTGTTTTATTCACCGATGTGAAAAGAAAAGCCTTCATTTAGCAATATTTTAGGTATATTACGAGGCGAATACATTCTGATGCACTCGCACTGTGGGGGTGCTATAGGCATTTTCTTTTATAGATGT
>Ga0247837_1001978_pt1 | contig 40268 bp, 36 predicted proteins | sample LaCtaG_2_FD_187115 | JGI IMG/M metagenome (GOLD analysis project Ga0247837, IMG submission 187115) | Freshwater microbial communities from meromictic Lake La Cruz, Castile-La Mancha, Spain - LaCruzMarch2015_14.5m | ecosystem: Environmental > Aquatic > Freshwater > Lake | place: Spain: Castile-La...
GAGCGTGCATGCCCAGCGAGCGGATGCGCTCGGCGATGACATCCACGGCCAGTGCCAGTTCAGTGTAGTGGGTTTCAAACATCACATGCAGCGTCTGGAACATCGGTCCGGTGACGTTCCAGTGGAAGTTGTGCGTCTGGAGGTAGAGCGTGTAGCTGTCCGCGAGCAGGCGCGAGAGCCCTGCGGCAATTTCGGTGCGGTTGGCTTCACTGATGCCGATGTCGATGGTGGTGGTTTTCATAGATCTTGTTGGAGGGGTTAGGATCAATTCGCGAATCGTCCTTTGCCGCGTCCTCCCTTTGGCCTGGGGAGCTTCCGCATCTGGGCCTCGTCGAGCTGGCCTTGGGATGCCGCCGCTGCCTGGAAGGCCGGCAGGTGACCTTGAAGCGAGGCATTCCGCAGGTTCGTGAACACCTGCGTGAGGTCCGGGTAGTTTTTCACAGCGGCCAGATATCCGCCGTAGAGAGCCACGTTTTTCTTTTCGGCTTCGATGCCATCTTTCGCGGCTTGCAGCAGCGTCTCCGGCGGAGTCACTTTCCCCGCGAACTTGTCTTCGGGAATGGCGATGCCGTATTTCTCAAACTGTCGCTTCAGCGCCTGGATGTGCCGCGTCTCGGCCTCGCGGATGTTCGCATAAGGTTGGGCGTCACCGAACTTCTTCAAGATGGCGGTGTAGAGTGCATGGGCGGCAAACTCGCCATCAGGTCCTGCCAAGGTTTCGACGAGCGCTTGCTTGGCTTCAGCGGTCAGGCCGCCTGAGGCAAGGCCACGTCCGGGTTGCTGGGCGGTTGCGGAGAGGGTTAACAGCAGGGCGAACGCTGTCGCCAAAGAAGTGAGTGATTTCATGTTGAGTCAGGGAGAAGGGCGGATATGAATCCGCCTCAGTGGCAAAACCTTTGGCCGAAGTGATGCTTCAGGCCAATGGGGCCAACACCCCAATAACACCGCGTCGCCAGCGCCATGACGGAGGCATGGTTGAGGCCAGGGGTGAAGGCTTGTTTACATGGTGGGATTTACTGTTGTGAGAGGTTGGTTGCGAAGAGTGGTTGAGGTGACAGCAGGAAGTGAAGATGGATGTGTGTGTTCATGGCGTGATTTACTTCTGCGGTGCTTCGCTGGCTTCGGGCCGATCAACCGCGCTGCGTTGTAAGGAGATGAGATAGGCCACCAAGGCGCGACCATCTGCCGTAGGCACCCACTGGTGACCGGTCGCATCCACTTGCTCGCCATTCGGACCGATGGAGATGGCATCGGCATCCGGCACCCCGTTGAAGACCGGTTTGCGCTCAAATAAAAAACGATGCGGCGGCATGATGGACCCGGGCGAGGTGCTGGTAGGCTCAAACAAATGCTTGTAGTGCCATGAGGTGGAAGGCATCCGCACTCCGATGTTGGCCAGGTCTGGCCCGGTGCGCATCGTGCCCATCAGCGCCTTGGCATCACCCAGGTAGTCAGCAGCCACCGTGCGGCGCTTGCCCCAGTTGCGCTCATCATCGCTGCCAAAGGCGAAAGGCCGCACTTGCTGTGTGTGACAATACACGCAGCCATTGGCGGAATAGACTTGCTCGCCACGCCGCAAGAGATCGCTTTCCGCTGTGGAGGTGGTGGGCGGCAATTTCGCGGCCTCGTTTCCATAGTGAACGGAAGGCAAAAGCACCAGCCCCAGCCACGAACTGGCGAACGTGGCAAGGAAGCCGAGGAAGATGATACGAAAGTGATTCATACGATTGACTTCTGGTTGTTTGTTTTACCCAGCAAGGTCGGACCCGTGTCCTGATTGGACTTGCTCATCAGCAGCCAGATGAAGGAAATGGCAAAGGCGATGTGCCCGGTGGTCATCGCCACACCAGCCCAGCTTCTCTGTTCCAGATACGGCAGCATCCGCTGCACGATGTCGAGAAATGGCACCGAGGGGTCGAGCATCCAAAGCCCCTGCTTGATGCCACCGATGCTCAGGATGATCCAGTAGTGCAGCACACCGAGCGCACAGCCCCAAAAGTGAATGCGAATGAGCCAGCGTGAGGGCCACTCTTTGCCAATGAGGCGCGGCATCATGTAATACATCGCCCCGAACAGCATCATGGTCACAAAGGCATACATGCCCATGTGCGCATGGGCCACGGTGTAATGCGTGAAATGGGTCACACGGCTGACCGCACGGATGGCGGTGAGGCTGCCCTGCACGCTGACGATGGTGTAACTCATCGCTGCAAAAACGACAAAACGCAGTGTGGGGCTGGTGCGCAGTGCGCCAAAGCTGCCGCGCATGGTGAAGTGATGATTTACCGCGACCGTGACAACAGGGATGAGCATCATGAGGCTGGCCACGATGCTGACGCTGATGAGCCACGCCGGGTAAGGCCCACCGATGAGATGATGCATCCCGTTCCATGCATAAAAGAACGCCAGCGACCAAAAACCAATGACAGAGAGGTAGTAGCTGTGAATAGGCTTGCCTAGTATCTTCGGGATCAGGTAATACGCCGTGGCGAGGCAAATCGGCGTGAACCACAAGCCCAGTGCATTGTGAGCATACCACCAGTTCATCGGTGCCTGGGCAGGTGCCGCCACCGGCTGCCATAACATGAGCGCCTGCGCGGTGAGATACAGCCACGGGAACCAAAAGATCGCAGCCATGAGATACCACTGTGAGACATAAATATGCCCCGCCTGCCTGCGCCGCGCCATATCCGCAAAAACAATGATCAGTGGCACAAACGCCGCCGAAAGAAACAACCCCGCCGCCCTCGGATACTCCAGCCATTCAAACGACGTGCTGCCACCCGTCAGCACGCCATAAGTTCCCCATGCATTGCCGATATTGAGCAGCAGTGCAGAAACGTGCAGCCAGCCCACACCGCGCAAAGGTGCACGACACAGACGGGACATCATCCAGAGCGCAACGCCGATGCCAGCCATGGTGGCCCAACCATAAACCATGGTGTTTAAATGCGCCGGGCGCACGCGACCAAAGGTCAGCCAGTCCTGCTCAGCGAGGAACGTGGGCGAATGCAGTTTAAGCGAGGCAATCAACGCCAGCGCGGAACCGGCAAGCAACCAGAACAACGCACTGATGAAAAATTGCATCACCGGCCCTGCTGCCTTGGCGTCAATCTCTGCACGCTCGGCACGGCTGCGGAGTTTCGCCTCTTCTGTCACCTCACGGCTTAATGAGATTGGATTATTTTGAACGAGGGATGTTTCCACTTGGGTTGAGAGTCTGAGGTTTTAAGTTTTCCAATTCATCCAGATCAAAGACGCTCATCGCGCCCCTTTCGACCTCACTGAACTGCCCGCTCTTGCCAGCCCACCAAAAGGCGAGCACGGATGAAACCGTGATACCCGAAGCGGTCAGCAGCAGCAGGCCGATGGCGAGAGCACTCATAAGGCATTGTCGGCAACGGTGTTCTTGGACAGCATGTCAGGCGCAATGCGTCCGAAAGCACCGTCCACCAGCACGACCTCGCGGCCTTCCCGGGCGAGGAAGGACGTGGCGAGGCCGGCGCGCAGACCGCTGCCGCAGTGAACATAGAGACGCTTATCCTGAGGCACTTCGCTCAGGCGTGCGCCAAGCCGGGTGTAAGGGATGTTGAGGGCCCCCTTCACATGACGTTCCGCGTATTCATCCGCACCACGAACATCCAAAACCACCGCCTCGGTGTGCGCAGCCAATGCCTCGTGCAACTGGGTGGTGGTGATATAAGCCTGGGTCGTCATGAGGGCATCGCTGATCCCCTGGGCCTCTGTCACGGTCATCCAGGCGAGGATGTGATCCAGCCCGATGCGGACGAGCTGTCTGACGGCTTCCTCCACCTCGGCGGGGTCATTGACGATCAGGAGGATCTGCGCGTCTTCCTCCAGGTAGGAGCCTGCCGCGATGGGCAGCTTACCCCCGGTCAGCGGGGCCAGCAGCGCGCCTTTGAGATGACGCTGCATGAAGGCGGTGCGGTCGGCCCGCAGGTCGAGCACGACGGCCTTGGGTTCGCTGAGGAAACCGGTCACTTCAGAGGCGGAGAGGTGCCGGGGTTGAGGCAATTGACCGCCAGGCAGCAAGGGTGGCCCGGCCCGATTGTCTCGTTTCATTCGGGCAAAGTAGCGCGGCGGCGCGGGCTGGCCTGCGAGGATGTCTTTCACAAAGTCCGCCTCACTGCCGGTGAGGGCTTCTTTGAAAGCCGGGTTGAAACGGCGCTCATAGCCTAACACACTATTTGGAATCGCCCCCAGGGCCTTGCCACAGGCGCTGCCTGCACCATGGGCGGGCAGGATTTGCAAATGCTCCGGCAGGGGGGAGGTGGCGCGCAGGCTGGCATACAGGGTGCGGGCGCTGGGCTCCATGACACCGGCCTGACCGGCGGCGCTTTCCAGCAGGTCCGGGCGACCGACATCGCCGACGAAGATGAAGTCCCCGCTGAGCAGGCCCATGGGTTCCGTGGCCCCGCCGCCGTGATCCGTCACGAGGTAGCTGAGATGCTCCGGCGTATGCCCGGCAGTCAGCAGGGCCTTCAGTTCGATGTTGCCGACATGGAAGGAATCGCCATCGCGCAGGAAGCGGGCGTTGGGCTTTCCATGCGCCCATTCGAACTGCCAGTCAGGCCCGCCTTCGCTGGAGAGATAGGCTTTCACCCCATGATGCTCCATCAGCTCACGGGCACCGCTGAGGTAGTCGGCATGGATGTGGGTCTCCGCCACTGCGGTGATGCGCAGGTCGTTTTCCGCCGCTAGTTTCAGATAGCGGTCCACATCGCGCTCGGGGTCCACGATGACGGCTTCGCCCGTGCGCTGACAGCCGATGAGATAAGCGTTTTGCGCCAGGGAAGCGTCGGTGATTTGTCGGAGGAACATGGTCGTCAAAGGGTGAGGGTTGATATCAACTGACGGCACAGTTTTTCGGGGTGCAGCAGGCTTGCCCTTCCACACGGTTCCAAGGCATTTTGGAAAGCAGGATGGCCAGTCCGCACCAGCCCGTGCTGCCTGCAAAGACCAGCCCGGCACCGAAAAAGGCGCTGAGGAAGACCCAGTTTGGATGCACTGTCTGGGACAAGGCCACACCCGTGAGCACGCCCAGGCCGATGGTGAGCTGCACCTGCTGCATCAGCGGCAGGACCTTGCTCTTATTCGTGACGACGGGCAGTCCGGCCTCTTTCCAGGCCAGGATGCCGCCTTCCAGATTTTGCACCTGGTTAAAGCCGAGGGCCTGGAGTTTGGCCACGGCCTGCTCGCCGCGTTTACCGCTGCGGCAGTGGATGATCACAGGCAGGTCCTTGGTCAGCTCGGTGGCGCGTTTTTCCAGGTCGCCCAGGGGGACCAGACGAGCGGCGGCGATGTTCATCTCGGCGTGTTCGATGGGCTCACGCACATCCACGAGCTGGCAGGTCTCGCGATCCAGGCGTTGCTTGAGTTGAGTCGGAGTGATGTTGGTTTGCATTGCGGTGTGGGGTTGAGAGGTTAATTTCTATCCAGTAACGACAAAACTATATTGCTATATAACGATATATCAAATACAATTCTTCCATGTCACGGAAAAAAGAACCTGAATCCTCCAAGCCCCTCATGTCCGATGCGGCCCTGGAACTGATCGCCCTGCGTTTCCGGGCGCTTGCGGAGCCCATGCGGCTGAAGCTGCTGAATCTCCTCATGCAGCAGGAGCGCACGGTGGGCCAGCTCGTGGAGGCCTCCGGCTCCGGCCAGGCCAATGTGTCCAAGCACCTGGCCGTGCTGAGGGATGCAGGCATGATCAGCATGAGGAAGGAAGGCCTGTCCACCGTTTGCTACATCGCAGACACCATGGTGAATGAGCTGTGCGAAATGATGTGTCGCCGTTTGCGTGACGAGATGGAGGCCAAGGCGCGCGCCCTGGCCTTCGATCCCAGGATTTGATCATGACGGATTTGAAAACCCAGCTCATCGCCAAGGCCCGTGAACTGGGCTTTGCCGACTGCCGCATCGCGCCTGCCAAGCCTGCCGCGCGGCGGGAGATCTTTGAGCAATGGGTGGCCGAGGGCAAATACGGCGACATGGCCTGGATGGCCCGCAATTTAGACCGCCGCACCGATCCCTGCATCGTGCAGCCAGGGGCGAAGATCGTCATCGTGCTGGCGATGAACTACTACCAAGGCAAGGCACCCGAGACAGCTGCGGGGGGCTATCGCATCGCCCGTTATGCCTGGAATGAGGATTATCACGACCTCATTGGCAAAGGCCTGAAGGAGCTGGATGCCTTTCTCATCGGGCATGGCGGCACTCAGCGTTATTATGTGGATACGGGCCCGGTTTTGGAGCGTGATTTTGCCAGCGAGGCGGGCCTGGGCTGGGGAGGTAAAAGCACCATGCAGATTCATCGTGAACTCGGCACCTGGTTCTTCCTCGCAGAGCTGATCAGCACGCTCGATCTGCCCGTGGACACTCCAGCCAAGGACCTGTGCGGCAAATGCACCCGCTGCATGGTGGCCTGCCCGACCCAGGCCATCACCGCCCCGCGTCGCATGGATGCGCGGCGCTGTGTGAGCTACCTCACCATCGAAAGCAAAGGCCCCATCCCACTGGAGTTCCGCCGGGCCATGGGTGACCGCATTTATGGCTGCGATGACTGCCTGAGCGCCTGCCCCTGGAACAAGTTCGCCCAGGTTTCCCATGAGGCCACCTTTCAGGCCCGGGAGACGGTGTTTAACCAAAAGTTGCGCGATTTTTTAAACCTGACCGATGAGACCTTTCGTGCGCTGTTTGCCAAGTCGCCTATCAAGCGCATCAAGCGCCCCGCCTTCCTGCGCAATGTCTGCGTGGCCCTCGGCAATGTGGGCACGCCGGAGGATCTGCCCGCGTTGGAAAGAGCCGCGCAGGATGAGCATCCGCTGATCGCCGAACATGCCCAGTGGGCGATTCAGGAAGTTCATTCTCGTTTTAAGACAACACTCTTGCCTAGCTGACGTTTCATGATTTCCGCTCCTTGCTCATAGGCGGGAGCTTTTCATGATAACCTTATGCCTGACATTTCACCGACTGCCGTCATCGCGCTCATTGCCGAGCACCACATTGTGGAGTCCGATGGGCCGTTGACCCCAGATTCAGACCTGTTTGCCCAGGGGCTGGACTCCCTGGCCATGATGCAATTGATGCTGCATCTGGAACGGGAGTTTGGTGTGCGAATCACCCCCACGGAGATGACACGCAATCACTTTGCCACGGCCACCATCCTGGCGCGCTGGCTATCGCACCCGAATCGCAGCGCCGCATGAACCTGGAGGCGGATGTCATCGTGGCCGGGGGCGGCAGCGCGGGTCTGGCCGCAGCGCTCGCCTCGGCACGCGCCGGGGCCAGGACGCTGTTGCTGGAGCGGCAGGCAATGCTGGGCGGCATGGGCACTCATGCGCTGGTGCATACTTTTTGCGGGCTTTTCCATCCCGATGTTTCCCTGCCCTGGGCCTGGCTAAATCCCGGCATCTCCGTGGAGATCGGGCAGGCGATGATGGAGCGCACGAATCAGTCCGCGCCGGATCTCATGGGCAAAGTTTATGTCCTGCGTCAGCACCCTTCCCTGTATGCCCAGATAGCCGATGACCTCTGCCGGGCGGAACCCCACCTGACCCTGCTGACGGGCTGTGAATGGACTGCCCTGCGGCAGGAAGAGGCAGGCTGGCATCTGGAGACCTTCACGCGGGGTGCCCAAAAACGACTGCGCTGCAAGGCCCTGATCGATACCACCGGTGATGCTACGGGCGCGCGCCTTTTGAATCCAGATTGGTGTCAGCAGACGGAAGGTGGCAAACTCTATCGCCCGGCTTATATCTCCGCTTTTCACGGCATCCAAGGCAGGCACGACGATGCCTGGCGGCTCACCATCGGGGCCATGATTGTCCGGGCTGTTCGCGATGGATTGTTGCCCCAAGCAGCCATGGGCGCGGCCTTTCGCGACTCCCCCTTTGCAGGAGAAACTTTCCTCACAGTCGATCTCGAGGCCGGGCAGGGCGATTGGGACCCCTTCGACCCCATGAAGCGTGCCCGAGTGGAGCAGGAAGGGCGGGAAGTCGCCCTGGGTGTGTGGCAGTTTCTGGTCCGTGAACATGCGGATTTCAAACACTGCCCGCCGCCCATGCTGCCCACCAAGGCAGGCATTCGCGAGACGGCACGTTATATTGGGGATTATGTGATCACAGGCGATGATCTGGCCGCAAACCGCCGCTTTGACGATGAAATCGCCCTGGCCGGATGGCCCATGGAAAAGCGAGAAAACGCCCGCGGTCCCAAGTTCCGTTACTTTGACGAACCGAAACCGGCAGGCATCCCTGCCCTTTGCCTCTACCGTGCCGATGCACCCGGCCTTTTCTTTGCCGGTCGCTGCCTTTCCGCCGATCATGAGGCCCTGGCCTCCCTACGTGTCATGGGCACCTGCATGGCCACGGGGGAGGCCGCCGGGAAACTGGCCGTGGCACACGTTAAGTCTAACTGATAGCAGGGCGACTGTTCAGAATTTTAGGATTTAGGATTGCTTTGCCTCGTGGCAAGCTATAATTTCCATATCATACACATCCATTGATGATCCTCAGTTCCTCAGATATTCGTTCTTGCCGACGTCAGGCCTTTAGCTTGGTGGAGGTATTGATCGTAATCGCGGTGCTCGGTATCATGGCAGCCGTAGCCATTGCCTTCCTGGGCGGAGCCCAGCGAGAGAGTATGACCCGCGTCCGTGACCAGCGCAATGCCCAGGAGGTCGTCAGCCTGTGCATGGGGGCTGCCGCCGTGGGGGCACCCGTGATGGAACCCGGTGACATGAGGCAAACCATCCTCAACCTTATGGAGGGCCGCCAAGCCACCTCAGGCACCTTCAACGGACGGGTTTTCCGCCTCAGCAGCCTCAATGAAGAGGAAATCACAGGCGCGATGAAATACCTAGACTGGCAGGGAGACCAGCCTGTGTATCATTTCAAAGGAAACTGAGCCGATCAATAACCCAGCCAAGGCCCCAGCCATTTTTCGACCTGTGGGACCGTCATGCCTTTGCGGACGGCATAGTCTTCCACCTGATCTTTGCCCACGACGCTGATGCCGAAGTAATGCGCCTCAGGATGACTGAAATAGAGGCCGCTGACTGCGCTGCCGGGATGCATGGCCATGCTTTCAGTTAGCTCGACGCCGGTCTTTTCCGTCGCCTGAAGCAGGTCAAAAAGAATGGGTTTCTCTGTATGGTCTGGCTGAGCCGGATACCCCGGTGCCGGGCGGATGCCGCGATACTTCTCTTTGACCATCTCCTCATGGGTCAGGTCACCGGGCTTTTCATAACCCCAGGCAAAGCGGGCCTGCTGATGCAGGTATTCAGCGAAGGCTTCTGCAAGACGATCCGCCACCGCTTTGACAATGATGGCGCTGTAAGGATCATTGATAGCATCGAATTCCTTGGCAAATTCATCCGCCCCATGGATGCCCACGGCGAACCCACCGATGTAGTCGGCCAGGCCGGTGTCTTTGGGCGCGATGTAATCACTCAACGCATAGTTAGGCTTGTCCTTCTTGATCACCTGCTGACGGAGCGTGTGGAAGGTGGTGCGCACCGCGCTGCGTGATTCATCGGCATAGACTTCGATGTCATCGCCCACGCTGTTCGCAGGATAGAACCCAAACACGCCGCGAGGCAGGAAGCGCTTCTCGGCCATGATGCGGTCCAGCAGATCATTGGCGTCTTTATACAGCTTCAGCGCCTGTTCGTTGGCCTGGATCTTCATCTCAGGATCTTCATGAGCCGAGTTGAAACGGCCTTCGTCGGCGATCCAGCGACCGCGCAGTTCCCAGGAGTGGAAGAAGGGCGACCAATCGATGAAGGGCCGCAGTGTTGCGACAAGATCCGAGCCTTCGTAGATCTTCGTGTCGGTGAAGCTTGGTTTGGCGATGTCCTGGGCGCTCCAGTCGCACTTGTAACCTTTCTCGCGGGACTCGGCGAGGGAGAGGAGCTGGCGGTCCTTCTTCTTGCCATATTCCTCTCGCAGGCGGGCATGCCGGGCCTCGTTGTCACGGACAAAACCTTCCCGTTGCTCCTCACTGATCAGGGAGGTCGTCACCGGCACGCTGCGGCTGGCATCCAGGACATGGACGATCGGGCCGCTGTAATGTGGGGCGATTTTGATTGCCGTGTGTGCGGCGCTGGTGGTGGCACCACCGATGAGCAAGGGCTGCTTGAAACCCAGCCGCTCCATCTCCGAGGCCACATGCACCATTTCATCCAGCGATGGCGTGATCAGGCCGCTGAGGCCGATGACATCCGCACCAACCTCGACCGCCTTGTCCAGGATCTTCGCACACGGCACCATGACGCCCATGTCCGTCACCTCAAAGCCATTACAGGCCAGCACGATGCCAACGATGTTCTTGCCGATGTCATGCACATCCCCCTTCACCGTGGCCAGCACGATCTTGCCACCGCCTTGCTGGGCGGCTTCGGCAGGGATGAGATCGGCGGCGGTCAGGGCCGCGACATCGGAGCCTCTTCCGGCTCCTCCATCAACCGAGTCCCTGAGGCTGACGCCTGACGCAGAGCTTCCAGAGTCCCCTGCTCGATCTGACGAAATCTCTCCGCCACTTCGGGGCTGAGGCGCGGTTTGAAATTGCGCCAGGAGTCGGTCAGAGTCGTTGGAACCGTCCTTTACTTCGTCAGCTCTTTCACTCTCACCACTTTGATCTGGGAGTTTCTCGAGGCTGCGTTGAGATTCTCGACAGTCTTGAGATCCATCAGACGAAACAGAGCCGCTGTCGAAGGATCGACTTTTGCGGAGAAACTGCGCCAAGATCCGCTTAGAGGTTTCGTCATTTGTTTCATAAGTGGCAAGGATTTGTGGAAGGAGCAACTCTGCGGCTTCCATTAATTCTACAGTGGAAGGATACAATGCCTCGTGTAGCCAATCAAGTGATCTTTGGATCGCAGTTGATCCTTCAGGTTCGAGGATATTCTCGCGCACAACGACATCAAAGCCTTCCTGGCCAAGGAAGTCTTCGACGAGCGCTAACGTCGTGCGGGGTGCTTGAAAATGTCCTTTTGCAGCTCTTGAGATGGGAACAATTCGTCCAGCTCCCTGCATGGCTCGATGCACAATGAGATGCAAAGCACTCGACCAAGCCATGTAAATGTAACGAATCTCGACCTTGCAGCAGGCGGCGAATGCCAGTTCGAAGTGTTCCCGGCTACGGCTGTAGTTTTGGAGCGTGCCATCCATGATCAATATCAGCCGTGGATCTTGGGGCATGTCTTGAGTGGCAGTCGTTTTACCACTGCCCTGCCCGCCAGCATTAAATGCAATAACATCCCCAGGGCTGGACTGTTTGACCGTTTTCTCAAACATCCAGTCCACAAACGCCCCGGCAGGCTCCAGCGTCGCGACGCTCCAGCGTTGGCGGCTTTCGCGGGTGGCGGCGTAGTCGGGGCTCATTTCCTGGACGCTGTTGCGATCCAGGATGATGCCAAAGCGGCGTTTGTATTCGATCTCCGCCGTCTCCAGATCCGCAGCCAGTTCGGCGGCGAACTTCACTTCGACGCGGCGTTCTTCCAGGCTGAGGCCGGGGTAGGGCAGATAGCTGAAACCTTCGACCACACGGACTTCATCGCCAGTCTTCAGGGCTTCCGCCGTCTTGCCTGCGATCTCCATCAGCAGCTCCCGCTCACGGGCTTTGCGCGCCTTTTCCGCCTCCATGAAGGGCTGCAAGTAAGCCACGCTCTGTTTCATCACGCGGGCGCTTTTCACCACCTGCGGCAGGAACATCTTGCCGGCACCGAAGAGATCACCGACGACGCTCATGCCGTCCATCAGCGGACCTTCAATCACGGACAGGGGTTTGCCGAGTTGGGTCAGGGCTTCGGCGGTGTCTTCATTGATGAAATCGGTGATGCCACGCAGCAGGGAATGCTCCAGCCGCTTGGCCACGGGGGCTTCGCGCCAGGACATGTCCACCTCGCTCTTCTTCGCGGCCCCGGCCTGGCCTTTGAACTGCTCGGCATAGTCCACCAGGATCTCCGTGGCATCCGGGCGGCGGTTGAGGATGACGTCCTCGACCTTGTCCAAAAGCTCCTTCGGAATCTCCTCGTAAACCTCAAGCATCCCGGCATTCACGATGCCCATGTCCATGCCCGCCTTGATGGCATAATACAGGAACACGCTGTGCATGGCCTCACGCACCTTGTTGTTACCGCGAAAGCTGAAGCTGATGTTGCTGACGCCACCGCTGACCTTGGCCAGAGGCAGGTTCTCCTTGATCCAGCGAGTGGCGTTGATGAAGTCGAGCGCGTAGTTGTTGTGCTCTTCCAGACCTGTGGCCACGGTCAGGATGTTCGGGTCAAAGATGATGTCCTCCGGCGGGAACTGCACCTCATCCACCAGGATGCGATAGGCGCGCTCACAGATGCGGATCTTCTCGTCATAGGTCGCGGCCTGGCCGTTTTCATCAAAGGCCATGACCACCGTAGCGGCCCCGTATTGCTTGATCTTGCGGGCGTATTCCTTGAACTTCTCCTCGCCCTCTTTCAGCGAGATGGAGTTCACGATACCTTTGCCTTGCAAGCACTTCAGACCCGCTTCGATGATCTCCCATTTGGAGGAGTCCACCATGATGGGCACCTTGTTCACCTCAGGCTCCGTCTGTAGCAGCACGAGGAATTTGGTCATCATCGGCACGCCGTCGATGAGACCTTCATCCATGCAGACGTCGATCACGTTGGCACCGTTTTCCACCTGCTGGCGGGCGATGGTGACGGCGGCTTCGAGGTTGCCCTCTTTGATGAGTTTGGCGAACTTGGGGGAACCCGCCACGTTCGTGCGCTCGCCGATCATCAGGTAGTTCGAACCGGGCCTGAGCACGAAGGGCTGCGAACCGCTGAGGCGCATGTTGGGCTCGGGATGCGCGACTTCACGCGGCGGCAGATTTTCCACCGCCTTGGCAATCGCCGCGATGTGCTCCGGCGTGTTGCCGCAGCAGCCGCCCATGATGTTGACGAACCCGCTCTTGGCAAAGTCGATCGCATAGCCGGCCATGTCCGGCGGCAAAAGGTCAAAGCCCGTCGGGGCCAGCGGGTTGGGCATCCCGGCGTTCGGGTAGGCGGAAACGAAGCAGTCCGCCTTCGTCGCCAGCTCCTCCAGGAAGGGGCGCATCTTGTCCGGGCCTAACGAACAGTTCAGACCAATGGACAGCGGTTTGACATGCCGCATCGCATTCAGATAAGCCTCTGTGATCTGGCCGGAAATCATCGTCTCACCGCCGGGGCCGACGGCTGCGGAGATCTGGATCGGCAGTTCGACGCCATCCTGGTCAAACACATCCCGGATGGCCACCAGGGCGGCCTTGGCATTCAGGGAATCGAAGATCGTCTCCACCATCAAGGTATCCACACCGCCCGCGATCAAAGCGCGGATCTGGTGAGCATAAGCGGCCTTCACCTGGTCAAAGGTGACGTAGCGAAAGCTCAGGTCATTGAGGTCTGGAAACTGAGAAAGCGAAACCGTGAGAGGGCCGATGGCCCCCGCGACGTAGCGCTTGCGCCCGGTCTTTTCACCCACGATGTCCGCCCACTTCCGGCACTGCTGCGCGGAGTTGAAATTGATCTCCCAGGCGATGTCGTTGAGGAATTTGTCCTCCAGCATTTCCTGGAAGAACTCGGGGTCCTTGCGGCGACCCTGCGGCACCTCGCGGAAGAACTCCGCCTGGGCGATGCTGGTGCCGGAAAAGGTGTTCGTTTCGATGATGTCGGCACCGGCTTCCAGGAAACGGCGGTGGATGTCCTCGATGATGTCCGGGCGGGTAATGCTGAGGATGTCGCCATTGTTCAGCAGGTCCTTCTCATTGTCCAAAAAGCGGTCGCCACGGGCATCGGCCTCCTTCAGGCCGTAACCACGAATCGTCGTTCCCATGGCCCCATCGATGACCAGGATACGCTGGCGCATGGCGGCTTCGAGTTCGGAACGGACATTGGGACGTGCAGGCATTACGGAAACTAGCTCCTGCCCCGATTTCGTCAATCTCGCATCAACACATGATGATTTGAGGATGTGAACGCATTGAATCTCCACAAAAGCCTATTCCTCAAACAATCCGTCTTTCCCAAGTTCAGCATATCATTTAATCATATCATATGAATGCGAAACTCAATCGGCTTGCTTTTCGAGGGACCATCTCCGCCCTGATTGTCGTCTTCTGTCTCTTGATTTTCGCCAACCTGCTGGACGGGCAGATGGAGGAAGATGAAATAATCCGGTGGCTCAATCCTTTTGCGTGGCTGACGATTATCATAATAACCGTCTGCTCGGCAATCTTAACGTATGACGGATGCACTGCAATTGTGCGTTCTCGATCTACGCGATTAGAGCGCTTTGTCTGGCTCTTTTGCATCCTGTGTAGCTTTCCGTTGGGGGGCATTGTTTGGGGCTACCGCTTAGCCAAGCACGGCCCTATCAACCAAACATAGACTCACCCGAACCGTCCGCGAACGTAGTCGTCGGTCAGTTTTTCCCGGGGATTTTCAAACAAGTGCATGGTCTCGTCATATTCCACCAGTTTGCCCAGGTAAAACAGGGCGGTGAAATCCGCCGTGCGCATGGCCTGCTGCATGTTGTGGGTCACGATGACCAGGGTGTATTTCTCCTTGAGCTGGTGAAAGAGGTCCTCCACGCGGGAAGTGGCGATGGGGTCGAGGGCCGAGCAGGGCTCGTCCATCAAGAGCACCTGCGGTTTGACCGCAATCGCACGGGCAATGCAGAGGCGCTGCTGCTGACCGCCGGAGAGGCCGTAGGCGCTTTGATCCAGACGATCCTTCACCTCATCCCAGAGGGCGGCCCCGCGAAGGCTTTCCTCGACCACGTGCTCCAGGTAGTCCTTCCGCCTTTCGCCGTGAAGCTGAAGGCCGTAGGTGATGTTTTCGTAGATGCTGCGGGGGAAGGGGTTCGATTTCTGGAAGACCATGCCCACCTGACGGCGGAGCTGCACCACGTCCAGCGCCTGGCTGTGGATGTCCTGTCCCTCCACGGTGATGGCCCCGCGTTTCACCATCGCCCCGTCCACGCGGTCGTTCATGCGGTTGAAACAGCGCAGCAGCGTGGATTTGCCACAGCCGGAAGGCCCGATGAAAGCAGTCGCCTTATTTTTGGGGATATCCAAAGACACATCAAAGAGCGTCTGTTTGTCCCCATAATAAAAATCCACATCCCGCACCTGGATGGAGGTGGGCAGATGTGAGACGGGATTCTTTGCGCGTTCAGCCATAGAGCGGGAGCTAAGCATGACTCGGCAAGAAGAGTTGGCAACTCCCGTTGTTGTCACATTGATGACACATGGATTTGAACAAAGTCGCAAAACTGTCACACTGCATTCCGCGCCTTGTGATAAACCATCCGTCATCAATGGTGTTGGATTTGCAACTCTCTTACGCATGAAGATTCATCTTTCTCTTATCATCGCTCTCAGCTTTTCAGCTCTCGCTCACGGGACTGATGTGGACCCCGCCATCCCTGAGTATAAGCAGGTCAGCGGTGTCTCAGGAAACCTCATCTCGATCGGCTCCGACACCCTGAACAACCTCATGACCCTCTGGGCGGAAGGCTTCAAGGCCAAGTATCCGAACGTGAACATCCAGATCGAAGGCAAGGGCTCTGCAACCGCGCCCCCGGCCCTGATCAGCGGCACCAGCCAGCTCGGCCCGATGAGCCGTGAGATGAAGCAGGAAGAGATCGATGCTTTTGAAAAGAAATTCGGCTATAAACCCACCGAGATCAAAGTGGCCGTGGATGCCCTGGCCATTTTTGCCCATAAGGACAGCACCCTCAAGGGCCTGACATTGGCTGAGATTGATGCCATCTTTTCCTCCACCCGCAAGCTGGGCGCCCCGGCGGACATCACGGAGTGGGGACAGCTCGGCATGGATGCCTGGAAAGGCCGCGCCATCTCACTGTTTGGCCGTAACAGCGCCTCAGGCACCTACGGTTTCTTCAAGGAGTTTGCATTGGGCAAAGGCGACTTCAAAAGCAGTGTCAAAGAGCAGCCGGGTTCCTCTGCCGTAGTTCAGGGCATCAGCACGGATGAGTTTGCCCTGGGCTACTCTGGCATCGGCTATGTAACCTCTAGCGTGCGTGCCCTGCCCGTGGGTGAGACCATGGAGAGCCTAGCCGAGCCGACTTATGAAAAGTGCCTCAGTGGCGATTACCCACTGGCCCGTTTCCTGTTGATCTACATCAACAAAAAGCCCGGGCAGCCACTGGACGCACTGACCACGGAGTTTGTGAAGTTCATCCAGAGCAAGGACGGTCAGCAGGTGGTGGTGAAAGACGGCTATTACCCGATCCCTCTGGAAGTGATCGAGGAAACGCAGACCACCCTGGAGAACTAAGCTTTCCAACAGCACCGATTGAAGCGTTAAAATGCGTCAGGGATTCGTTCCTGACGCATTTTCCCTGTTCAAATGCACAATGAGTTGAAAACCCGCCGACATCTTTCCATACTCGCGCACCTTTTCTCTGACTCACCCATGCTTTCCTTCATTAAAATCCGTCATCTGGCCCTCGTCGAGGACGTTACCTGGGATCTGCGAGCGGGTTTGATCGGCGTGACAGGGGAAACCGGGGCCGGGAAGTCCATCATTGTCGGTGCGCTGAAGTTGATCCTTGGGGAACGGGCGGACCGCAGCCTCATCCGCAATGGCCAGGACACCTGCACCGTCGAGGCCGGCTTTCATCTCAAGGACACCCGTGCCGTGGATGCGATCCTGGAGGAATTTGGCATGGAACCCTGCCAGGATGGCGAACTGCTGATCAAACGCAGCATCAGCACCGGCGGCGCGAACAAACAGTTCGTCAACTGCTCCCCCGTCACCATCAACGTGCTCAAGGCCCTGGGCGAGCATCTGGTGGACCTGCACGGACCGCACGATCACCAGTCGCTCAATTCCCAGGAGCGCCAGCTCGAGATGCTGGACAAATACATCGGCAGCGTGGACACCCTGGGCCAATACCAGTCCGCCTGGCAGCAATGGCGCGCCGCTTTGACCGAGCTGGATGACCTGGAAAACAGCGAGCGCAGCAGCAGCCAGCAGGTGGACATGCTGCGCTTTCAGGCCCAGGAAATCGCCGCTGCCGCCCTGAAACCCGGCGAGGAAGAAGAGATCGAAAGCCGTCACCGCATCGCCGCCAACGGTGCCCGCCTGGCCGAAGTCTGCGCCGCCATCACAGGCAGGCTCAGCGATGGTGAAGGCGGCATCCTGGACGCCCTGCGCGAAATCGGGAAGCACATCCACGAACTGGAGAAGATCGACCCCGGCACCGCCACCCTGTTCGAGGGCTTCAAATCCGCTCAGATTGAGCTGACGGAACTGGAAAACAGCGTGCAGGAATATGCCGACGATCTGGAGACCGACCCCGCCGAACTGGCGCAGCTCGACCAGCGCATCCACACCATCCAGACCCTAAAGCGCAAGTATGGCCCGACAGTCGAGGCCATCCTGCAATTCCAACAGGAAGCCGAGCAGAAACTGGCGAAGATCGAAAATCGCGGAGAGGAACTGGAGCGCCTGCAAAAGCTGGTGAAGGACCGCCGGACCGAGGTGGACAAACTGGGCAAACAGCTTTCCAAAAAGCGCAGCGATGCCGCCCCCAAACTGGCCAAGGAAGTCGCCGCCCACCTCACCGACCTCGGCTTCAAACGCAGCGTCTTCGAGGCCCAGCTCATCCCGCAAAAAGAGCCCGCCCGGCATGGCCTGGAGGAGGTGGATTTCCAATTCGCCCCCAACCCCGGCGAACCCCTGAAACCCCTGCGCCTCACCGCCAGCAGCGGGGAAATGTCCCGCGTGCTGCTCGCCGTGAAAAGCGCCCTGGCCAAGCAGGATGCCGTGCCGCTGCTCGTCTTTGATGAAATCGACGCCAATGTCGGCGGCAACATCGCCGAGGCCGTGGGTCACAAGATGGCCTCGCTCGGAACGACGCACCAGGTCATCGCCATCACCCACTTCCCCCAGGTGGCCTCCCTCGCCGGCAGCCACTTCGTCGTGACCAAGGAAATCGAAGGCGACCGCACCAAGTCCTACATTCGGGAAGTGGCGGACGCCGAACGCATCGAGGAACTCGCCCGCATGTTGGGTGGCAAGATCGAATCCGCGAGAGAGCACGCGCGGAATCTGCTGGCCGGGAGAGTTTGATGTCTGCAACCATGGAACCGTTGCTTTTAGTAGCCACCCCACCATGTTCAATCCCACGCGCAGAAGTCGTAACATTGGCAAGACCCAAGGCGGACGAGTTAAGGACGGAACAGCCGCTGAAAAGCGCTCTCGCCGCTCTCCACGCACCCTCTGGTCGCGCCTCAGCGAAGAGGAACATTCCGAAGGATACACTGTCCTCTCCGACCACCCTTCACGAGATTACTTTCATCCCGTCAGCGAAGCAGATATTCGCACCACGCTGGCAAGGATGCCAAAGCGACTGACGCGCTCCCTGCGTGCGGTTCTGCTTCCGCGTATTGCAGCCGGCGATGTTATTCGTGGTATTGAAGCACGTCGCCGCTATCTCTGCATAATTCTCAATCCCTTTCCCAAAACCCTGCATCAATTCTGGACCCAGGCCCCGCCTTCAGAAGTCGCCATCCGACACTATGCACCATGGGGGACAACTTGGGAGCAAACTCATAAAGGGTGGTATCAAATTTGGACTCTAGACAACCTCCGACGATACTATCTTTATCATCTCTTGCTGCATGAGTTGGGTCATATCAACCAGCCTCCTTTCAATGCCTTGAAGCGGCGTGAAAGCTTTGCCGAAGACTTTGCGCTCACCTGGGCTAGGCGCCTGGGTGTCCTGCCTCGTATTCGCAGGAAAAAAACGCCACCTACCATTGTGAATTGAAGCAACCTTGCTTCCTCGTTTCTTGCAATTGCATTGTTTTTGACGGAACGTGCAGGTTCATGTCCACCCCCATCCTGCCGACCGATCAGCCCCCCCTCATGCACCATGCCGTGGAGGAGGCGGTGAAGCTGTTGCAGGCCGGGGACATCGTCGCCCTGCCCACGGAGACCGTGTATGGGCTGGCCGCAGACGCCCTGAATCCGCAGGCGGTGGCCAAGGTTTTCGAGGCCAAGGAACGCCCCACCTTTGACCCCCTGATCGTCCACTTGCCGGACCAGAAGATGCTGGAAACCGTGGCCGAGATCCCGGAGGACGTGCGGAAAACCATCATGCGTCTGATCGAGCGTTACTGGCCCGGCCCGCTGACCCTGCTCCTGCCGAAAAAAGCCTGCGTGCCGGACCTGGTGACCGCCGGGCTGCCCACCGTGGCGGTCCGCATCAGCAACAATCCCGTTTTTAGGCGCGTGGCCACCGCCCTGGGCAAGCCCATCGCCGCGCCGAGTGCGAACCGTTTTGGCTCCATCAGCCCCACCTCCGCCAGTGCGGTGCTGGCGGAGCTGGACGGACGCATCCCCCTGATCCTAGATGGCGGGGCCTGCCTGCATGGCCTGGAGTCCACCATCATCAAGGTCACGCCCGGCACGCCGAAAAACATCATCACCATCGTCCGCCCCGGCCCCATCACGCCGGAGGAACTGAAGCTCTATGGCCGCCTGGAGCGCATGACCCGCACCGTGGTGGACGGTGCCGCCAGCGAGGCCCCCGGCCAGCTCGCCTCTCACTACGCCCCACGCACGCCCCTGCGCCTGCTGGAGAAGCCCTCCGACTTCATCCCTGAGGAGGGCAAACGCTATGCGCTGATGAGTTTTCGCGGCGAGGAAAAGGACGGCTACATCGACCTGACCGATTGGGAGCAGGTCATGATCCTCAGCCCCGGCAATGGCAAACTGCCGGAGGCCGCCGTGCGCTTCTTTTACGTCCTGCGTGAGCTGGACAAACTGGGCGTGGACGAGATCATCGCCGAGCCGATGCTGGAGCACGGCATGGGCGTCGCCATGATGGACAAACTGCGCCGCGCTTCCGTCCGCTTTTAACGTTAGACCGATGCCCATCCTCGCCCTCGAGTCCTCCTGCGACGAGACCGCTGCGGCCATCTGCACGCCGGATGGCACGCTGCTCGCCTCCCGCATTGCCTCGCAGGCGGAGATCCACCGGCGCTACGGCGGCGTGGTGCCGGAGGTCGCATCGCGAAACCACATCCTGCATGTGCGTCCGTTGGTGGAGGAGGTCCTGGCCGAGGCCAACCTGCGCCTGTCAGACATCGCCGCCTTTGCCGCCACCAGCGGCCCCGGTTTGGTCAGCTCCCTGCTGATCGGCACCAGCATGGCCAAGGCCCTGGCCGTCGCGGAACGGAAACCCTTCCTCGCAGTCAATCACATGGAGGGGCACCTGCTCTCCCCCTTCATGGGCGGCCAGGGGCCTGTGCGCCGCAGCATCGCTCTCATCGTCAGCGGCGGCCACACCATGCTCGTGCAGGTGCGCGATGTCGGAGATTACCTCTTGTTAGGTCGCACCCGCGATGACGCCGCCGGTGAAGCCTTTGACAAAGTCGCCAAAATGATCGGCCTGCCCTATCCAGGCGGACCGGAGATCGACAAACTGGCGGCCCAGGGAAATCCCCGCGCCTATGCCTTCCCTCGCAGCTTCATGGATGGTGAAAGCCTGGAGTTCAGCTTCAGCGGCCTGAAAACCGCCGTGCTCTATGAACTGCCCAAGCTGGATCTGGAAAACCCCGCCGTCCTGGCCGATGTCTGCGCCAGCGTGCAGGAGGCCATCCTCGAGGTCCTGGTGGAAAAACTCGTCCTCGCCGCCCGCCAGTCCGGGGAAACCCTCGTCACCGTCAGCGGCGGCGTCAGTTGCAACCGGGGCCTGCGGCAGAAACTCACCGCCCGTTGTGAAAAAGAAGGCCTGACCCTCCTCCTCGCCCGCCCCGACCTCTGCACCGACAACGCCGGCATGATCGCCTACGCTGCCACACAACGCTTTCAGTTAGGCCACACCTCGGCGCTGGAGGCGGATGTGGACCCGAATCTGGCGTTGGTGTAGATCGGGCTTTGACAAAAAGCCAGTTAGTCCGCTAACCTTAGGCTATGTGCTGCTTTTCTGGAAAAGTCGAAGATGTCAAAAACACACGTATTTTTGCCCGCGTTGGCAGCAAGGGGAACCAGGTGCTGATCTATCAGATGTCGCTCAAGACGGATCAGGATGTGGCGATGGTTCTGCCCATCCCAGTCAGACCAAGCCAGGGCGATAATGCGCTGACCTTTTTTGATTTTCAGGGCTACCCGACTCTCTTTGAAGATCTGAATAAAGGATTTCCAGAACTGACTACCTACGGAGATACGTTTGGGCCTACCCCAAGAGCGATGCCCAAGGCGTTGAACGTCGTGTCCGTTGGCGCTTACGATGCGAGTTATGTCCCGAGCATTGCGGACTTTTCCCGGCTGGATGAACGCTTCCGTCTGCCAGCTAACGTCTGGCCTCAACTTCCTGGTTACAAGGACTTTGGATTCGCTGTTTTCAAACTGAAATCGGGAAATGCCCAGGTGCATCCGATGGCTTTTTCATTTCCCACGGCCAGACCCAATGAGGTCTTTTTTCCTACCCTGCACATTCATGATGGGAAAATTCATGAAAAGGAACATTTCGATCACACTCTTTGTTGTCAGGCGTCTCAAAAAGATCTTTCCCGGTGGGACGAATCCCCGAAACTAGCCGTCGGCTTCGCTAAATGCGGGCTGACCCATGGGATGGTGCGCCCCGAACAGCACATTTACCGGCGAGTGCTGAGCGGAAGACTTACCAACGGGGACATCATCGTCAAACCGAGGGCCGCCTGAGTCTTTCTGTCCCAGTTACAAACGCGGTTTCTCTTCCTGGCATTCTCCTTGCTTGCGAAACGATTTTGAAGGTACAAACTACCCGCCCCTCCGACCAGGCGGCTGTCGTCTGGCGGAGGGGTTTTCTGCCCCATGAAATACCCATTCTACGACCAGGATATCCCCAATGAAGGCTCGCTCCACCTGATGGACATGGAACGCGATGCCTGTGGCGTCGGCTTTGTAGCGAATATCCATGGTAAACGTAGCCGTGAAATCCTGGACATGGCCATCTGTGGCGTTTGCAGCGTGCAGCACCGTGGTGCTGTGGATGCGGACCGTGTGACCGGTGACGGTGCCGGCGTGCTGACCCAGATTCCCCATGGCGTCCTGCTCCCTGAGGTGGAAAGACTCGGCCATGCCCTGGATCACCCCCTGGATCTCGCCGTGGGCGTCTTTTTCCTCCCCCATGAGGCGGGCGAGCAACTGCGCATTCAGTTGCTGACCGAGGCCATCGTTAGAAATCGCAAAATCCGCGTCCTCGGCTGGCGTGATGTGCCGGTGAACCCAAATGAACTGGGTGAAAAGGCACGCCGCACCATGCCCCTGATCCAGCATCTTTTTCTGGAACGCCCGGAGGACATGGATGACAACACCTTTGAGCGGCAGCTTTACCTCATCCGCCGGGAGCTGACGATCAAATCCAAGGAGCAGAAGATCACGAACTTTTACGTAGCCTCCCTGTCTCACCGCACCATCGTTTACAAGGCGCTGCTGCTGCCGTCTTCCCTGGAGAAATTTTACACCGACCTCCAGAGCGACAGCTACGACACCTCGCTGGCCCTTTTCCATCAGCGTTTCTCCACCAATACCTTCCCGACCTGGGCGCTGAGCCACCCCTTCCGCACCCTGGCCCACAATGGCGAGATCAACACCGTGCGTGGAAACCGCAACTGGCTCAGCAGCCGCACGAGCGACTTTGAGCATGAGTTCTGGGCACAGGAGGAGCATCTGCTGAAGAAGCTGGTGGATGCAAACAGCTCCGACTCTGCCAGCCTCGACCAGGCCCTGGAACTGCTGGTCCTCAGCGGACGCAGCCTGACCCACGCCATGGCCATGCTGGTGCCGAGCGCCTATGGCATCGACCCGACGACCTCGCCTGAGCTGAAGGCCTTCTATGAGTATCATGAGTGCTTCAGCGAGCCTTGGGACGGCCCTGCCGCACTGGTCTTTACCGATGGCCTTTCTGTCGCCGCCGGTCTGGACCGCAACGGTCTGCGCCCGAGCCGCTGGAAGCTGACTGAAGACGGCATCTTTGCCCTCGGTTCCGAAGTCGGCATCATCCACATCGACGACGCCAAGGTCATCAAAAAAGGCCGCCTCGCCCCGGGCGAGATGCTGGAAGTGGACCTCCAGGCCGGAAAACTCCGTTTCAACGACGAGATCAAGCAGACGCTCGCCGCCCGCCAGCCCTATGGCGAGTGGCTGAAAAACCGCTACCATCTCACGGCCCAGTCCGCGAGCGCGCCCAAGGAAGAGATCGACATCCTGGGTCTGTCCCAGAAACAGGCCGCTTTTGGCTGGACCAAGGAGGAGCTGGACTTCTCCCTGATCCCGATGCTGCAAAAGGGTGAAGAAGGCATCTACTCCATGGGTGACGATGCCTCCCTGTCCATCCTGTCCACGCGTCCGCGCCTGCTTTCATCTTACTTCAAGCAGCTCTTCGCCCAGGTGACCAATCCGCCGATTGACCCCATCCGCGAACGTGCCGTGATGAGCCTGGATGTGGTCCTGGGTCAGCAGCGCAACCTACTGGATGAGACGCCAGAGCACGCCAAAGTGGTGCATCTGACCTCGCCCTTCCTGTTCGAAAACGAGCTGGAGACACTGAAAAGCCTATCCGATTTCCCCTGCCGTGTGCTGGACATGACCTGGCCCATCAAGGAAGGTCCGGCTGGCCTCAAGGCCGCGCTGATCAACCTGTCGCATGAGGCCACCAAGGCCGTCTATGACGATATCCAGATCCTCATCCTCAGCGACCGCAATGTGAATGAGGAGCGCGTGCCGATCCCCGCCCTGCTGGCGACCGGGGCCGTGCATCAGCACCTGAACCGCAAGCAGGTGCGTATGCGCCTGAGCTTGGTCGTGGATACGGCCGAGGCGCGCGATACCCATCAAATGGCCACCTTGTTTGGCTTCGGTGCCTCCGCCGTCTGCCCTTACCTCGCTTTTGAGACGATTCAGGAAGTGCTGGAGGCGGACAAAACCGCCCGCAAGCCCGCCCTGGAAGGTTATGACTACACCAAGGTTCTGACGAACTACCGCAAGGGCCTGGAAAAAGGCGTGCTCAAGATCATGAGCAAGATGGGCATCTCCGTGCTCAGCAGCTACACCGGCGCACAGATTTTTGAGGCGGTTGGCCTGGGCAAAGAAGTCATGGACTACTGCTTCAGCGGCACCCCGTCGCAGATCGCAGGCCTCGGCTTTAATGAACTGGCGGAGGAAGCCATCGCCCGTCATGCCCTCGGCTACAGTCAGCCCGTGCCGGACTCCGGCGCTGCGTCTGCACCGGTGGATCTCGGTGACCCGGGTTACTACCGTCCGCGTCAGAAGGGCGAGATGCACGCCGTCACCGGCCCGGTCATCAAAAATTTCCACACCTTTGTCAAATCCGGTGCGCCGGAGGACTACCAGAAGTATGTGGCGGCCCAACTCGAAAACACGCCGGTAGCCCTGAAGGACCTGCTGGAGTTCGTGCCCAGCAGTGATGGCCCGATCCCGATCGACGAAGTGGAGTCCATCGAGGACATCCGTGTCCGTTTCACCACAGCGGCTATGTCCCTGGGTGCCATCAGCCCGGAAGCCCACGAGGCCCTGGCCATCGCCATGAACCGCATCGGCGGCAAGTCCGACTCCGGTGAAGGTGGTGAAGACCCGAAACGCTTCAAGCCGTATGACAACGGCGACTGGGCAAACTCCAAGATCAAGCAGGTGGCCTCCGGTCGTTTCGGCGTCACAGCCGAGTATCTGGCCAATGCCTGGGAACTGGAAATCAAAATGGCCCAGGGTGCCAAGCCCGGCGAAGGCGGCCAGCTCCCCGCCATGAAGGTGAACCGCATGATCGCCCGCCTGCGCAATACTACGCCCGGCGTCATGCTCATCAGCCCGCCGCCGCACCATGACATCTACTCCATTGAGGATCTGGCCCAGCTCATCCACGACCTGAAGGAGGCCAACCCACGTGCCCGCGTCTGCGTGAAGCTCGTCGCCGAATCCGGCGTCGGCACCGTGGCTGCAGGCGTCGCCAAGGCCAATGCCGACATCATCCTCGTCTCCGGTCACGATGGCGGCACGGGTGCCAGCCCGCTCAGCTCCATCAAACATGCCGGTCTGCCCTGGGAACTCGGCCTCGCCGAAACTCAGCAGGTGCTTATGCTCAATGGTCTGCGCGAACGCGTGACCCTGCGCACTGACGGCGGCCTGCGCAATGGCCGAGACATCGCCATCGCCGCGATCCTGGGTGCGGAGGAGTTCAACTTTGGCACCATCGCCCTCATCGCCCTCGGCTGTGTGTATGTGCGCCAGTGCCACCTGAACAACTGCCCGGTCGGCGTCGCCACGACCGATCCGAAGTTCCGCTCCAAGTTCAAAGGCAAGCCGGAGCATGTGGTGAACTTCTTCAACAGCGTCGCCCAGGAGGTCCGTGAGATCATGGCCCAGCTCGGCGTCGCCAAGATGAACGACCTCATCGGTCGCCCAGACTTCCTGCGTCAGCGTCAGGTGCCAGGTCACAAAAAGGCCAACATGATCGACCTCAGCCGCGTGCTGAAAGATGTGGGCAAGGAGATCAAACAGGACGTGCCACGCACCTGCCAGATGAACCAGAACGACGGCCTAGACGAGCATCCCCTCGACGACCGCCTCATCCAGGACGCCCAGTTCGCCATCAGCGACAAGCGCAAGGTCAAGCCCGTGCGTTACAAGATCAAAAACACCTTCCGCAACATCGGCACCAAGCTCAGCGGCGAGATCGCCTTCCATCACGGCAACCATGGCCTGCCCGCTGGCAGCGTGGACGTCACCTGCGATGGCAGCGCCGGACAGAGCTTTGGCACCTTCCTCTGCGGCGGTGTGAAGCTGACCCTCATCGGCGAAGCTAACGACTATGTCGGCAAAGGTCTCTGCGGCGGCGAAATCATCATCCGCCCAAGCCCAAAGCTCAATCCGGTCTGCAAGACCTGGGAAAACAGTATCATGGGCAATACCGTGATGTATGGAGCAACCAGCGGCAACCTTTACGCCGCAGGCCGCGCCGGTGAACGCTTCTGCGTCCGCAACTCCGGTGCAACCGCCGTTGTGGAAGGTATTGGCGACCACGGCTGTGAATACATGACGGGCGGTGTCGTGGCCGTGCTCGGCAGCTTTGGCAAAAACTTCGGGGCCGGGATGAGCGGCGGTATCGCCTATCTGCTCGATGAAGACGATCGTTTTGGCGTCCTGCACAACCCTGAGATGATCAAGGCTGAGAAGGTCACCGATCCTGAGGACATCAACCAACTTCAGAAACTCATCACCGATCACCTGGAGAAGACGGAAAGCCTGCGCGCCAAGGACATCCTCGACAACTGGGCCGCCTACCTGCCTCTGTTTGTGAAAGTCAGTAGCAAGGCAGAGCCGGTGCAAGTGCCCGCCGAGGAGGAAGTGCCCGCAGCGGCAGCCGCCTAATCACGTTTCAGTTTCCCTGCTGATCCAGCCCCGCTCTTCCGCATTCCGGGAGAGCGGGGTTTTTCTTTTCCGCGAACCGCTCAATGCGTCAGCGCATAAAACACAATGTTGATGCCGAGCGGATACGCATACTTCTCTGAAAACTCGCGGAAATACCAGGGATCGGTCCCCTCCTCTTCCCAGCCATCGCCCAGGTCTGTGTTGTGGCAGATCATCATGACGATGCGTTTTTTATCATCAAAGATGGCCCGGTAATGCGGCGTTTCCGCATCGAAGCGCTCTGCCGTGATGCCTTGAGAACGACCGGCCATCGCATGGCCCACGCTGGGGATCTGCGGCTTCACCTTCAGGGGGAAGACCATGTGAAAGATCTCATGCTCCAGGGGCAGTTCCACGGGCTCCCGGTCTGGGAAAATCTGCTTCAGCGCGATGTAAAACGTCTCCCACTCCTCCTCCCCCCAAAAGTCATCCACCATGATGAATCCGCCATTGAGCATGTAATCACGCATCACTTTGGATTCCTCCTCCGTGAGGCTGATGTGCCCGGGCTCGATCATGTAAATGAAGGGGTAATGACGCATCTGCTCGGCATCGATGTCCACGACCGCGCCTTTCGGGCTGACTTGCAGTGAGGTGAGCTGTTGCAGCCGGTAGCTAAAGTTCAGGTCCGCATCCGGGTAATCCGTGGTCCATTTGCCCCCCCTTCTCCGGCCCCAGCCCCAGCTCTCCGAATTGTAACGGAGCCGTGCAAAGACAAACACATCGTTCGGCAGTTCCTTGCTGACCGGCCAGGTGGGAAAGTCCATGAACTGCCCGCCCCTTCCCGCCTCGCGCGGGTCTTCCGGGACAGAACCGTCCTTGATCCCGAAGTTGGTTGGCGAAGGGGCATCCTCCGCCAGGCAAAAGCCCAACACACCGAGGGCAAGGAGGGCGGACAGCATTTTCATAAGAACGATTTTAAAACGGTCGGCTGTTAAAACAGCAGAAGCTCATCCAATCTTCACGACTTTATGCGCCCCTGGCTCAGACACCTTGAGATCTGCCGTGAATGAGACACCTTGGGGGATGTCTGCCGCCTGGTCCCATCTTTTGCTCTTCGATGGTGTCTGCAATCTTTGTGACGGAGCGGTGCAATTCGTCCTGAAGCATGACCGGCGCTGCCTGATCCACTTTGCCTCTATTCAGTCCGTGACTGGCAGTCGGCTCTACCGTCAGCAGGGGCTGGACCCTGATAGTCCGCGGACCATGCTGCTGATCACACCGCAGGGCGTCTTTCGCGAAAGTGATGCCGCCTTGGAGATCGCCAGTCTTCTGGGCGGCGTGTGGGGCCTGGCCAAACTGCTGAAAATCTTGCCGCGTGGGCTGCGGGATCAGGCCTATCTCTTCGTGGCCCGTCATCGGTATCGCTGGTTCGGGAAAAAGGATCAGTGCCTGCTGCCGCGTCCCGAGTGGAAAAGCCGGTTTTTGGATTGAGTCGCAGGGCTTCACCCCCCGGATTTTAGCGCCCTGATTTCCTCCGGCTGCAGATGCCGCCATTGACCTTTGGCCAGATCCCCCAGGGGCAAGCGACCAATGGAGACGCGGACGAGGCGCAGGACCTCCAGATCATGCGCCTCCATCACCCGGCGGATGTGGCGGTTGCGGCCTTCATCCAGCGTGATGTCCAGCCAACTGTTCTTCGCGCCTGAGCGCAAAAGCGTGACACGCCGTAGGCGCAGCCTTTGCCCCTCATGCTCCGCCCCGGCACGCAAGTGGGTCAGCAGGGCCTCATCCACCACCGCGCCCACCTGCACGTGATAGGTCTTTTCCAGATGCGTTTCAGGGTCCGTGATGCCGTGCGCCCAGGCATTGTCATTGGTGAAGAGCAGCAGGCCTTCACTGGCCTTGTCCAGCCTGCCCACCGGGGACAGATGCGGCAGTCCGGCATCCTGAAAGCAGTCATAGACCGTGGCGCGCCCCTCCTCATCACTGGCCGTGGTGACCAGGCCCCGTGGCTTGTTCAGCATGATATAGACGGGCTTGGCCGCTGTCAGCGCAGCCCCATCATTGACCTGGACGATGTCACGATCCAGGTGGACAGGCTGCTCAGGGTCGCGACAGACCCTGCCATTGAGGGTGACCTGCCCGGCACGGATGAGTGCAAAGCCCTGACTGCGGCTGCAATGGCCCAGTTTGGAAAGCGCACGTGCCAGTCCGGTGCGTGTCATGGCGACAAAAAAAGGCGGGCCCACCAAGGAGCCCGCCCGAGATCAACAAGAGAAATGCGGAACTGATTAGGCCTGAAGAGCAGCCTCATCAATGTTGACCCGACGACCATCTTTGTCGAAACGAACACGCCCATCGACCAGGGCGAAAAGGGTGTGATCACGGCCAATGCCGACGTTTGCGCCGGGGACCCACTTGGTGCCGCGCTGACGGATGATGATGTTGCCGGAGATGACGGACTCACCACCGTATTTTTTCACGCCGAGACGCTTGCTGTTGCTGTCGCGACCGTTTTTGACACTTCCTTGACCTTTCTTATGAGCCATGACTTGATCCTCTTTTTAAGGGTGAGCGGTTTGAAATTAGGCGTTGATGGAGACGACCTGCACGCGGGTAAGCGGCTGGCGATGACCTTTGGTGAGGTGGTAACCCTTGCGCTTCTTGAATTTGAAAGCGGTCACCTTGGCTCCTTTGAATTGCTTCAGGACTTTGAACTCCACCGTGGCACCTGCGACAGTCGGAGCACCGATTTTGATGTCTGCGCCTTCACCGGCAGCCAGCACTTGGTCGAACGATGCGGTTTCCCCTTCAGCAACTTCCAGCTTCTCCACGTCGAGGTAGTCGCCGACGGAAGCTTTATATTGTTTGCCACCAGTTTTGAAGATTGCGTATGCCATAGCGATGTCTGCTGAAGTTTTGTCTGCCGTGCAGGTGGGGTCTCTGAAGACCATGCGTCCGGCATCGGGGGCGACGATCATGCCACAGCTCAGGCGCTGGGCAACCGAATTTTTGAGCTTTCATCGACTCGCCTTTCTTTTACCTCCTGAGTCTCCTCATCGAAAAGCCTCGGGAGGCATTGACATCGGCGCTGCATCCTGAATATTACCGGTCACTTCATGGCCTCCGCGTCACGCTCATATATTTGTCGTCTCATCGCCCTGACGTTGCTGTCAGTTCTCACTGCATCATGTTCTTCGGTCAGTGTCGGCCCTGGGGGACAGATTTCAAAAGTGAAGTATTATCACCTGGGTCCAGGCAGGCCCGCGTCAACGATCGATCCGGCGATTCAATTTGAGCGTGATTATCACCTCTTTGGCGCTGTGACAAAGGCGGAGGTCACCGACCGCTTCGGCCATTATTACTCCATTTTTTGGAAGGCCACGGACCGCACACAGCCGGTGACGGTGCGTTTTGAATACCGTCAGGCCAATACAGGCCTGGAGTCCAAGGTGATCACCGAGGAGGTGACGGACGTCCGCCGCAGCAACCGCTCGCGCTTTCAGGTTACCAGCGGTGAATATAATACTTCTGGACGCGTCACAGCTTGGAAGGTCACGCTTTTGCGTGGCAACGAAGAGCTCGCCAGTCAGCAATCCTATCTTTGGAACTGATCCCTTTTTCTGATGAAACCCTCGCCCAAATCCGCCCATTGGCGCATTGTCAGCCGACAGTGCGGCGCGGCGGTTGCATCTGGCAGGGTGTTTCAAGCGAACTGATCCTGAAGAAACCCGTCTCACCCCCCGTGACTGCACCTTCCACCATTCTCGTAGGCCGAATAGGCAAACTCTTTTGGTTGCGGGTAGAGGGTCGTGGCACCTTCCAAAACTCGGTCCAGGTGAAAAAAGCGCTGCAGGCGGTCATGGCCAATGGCACGCATGACCTCGTGGTGGACCTGGAAAGATGTCCGATGATGGATTCGACCTTTCTCGGCACCCTGACAGGTGCGGCGCTAAATCTGCGCGAGACGAATGGCGGTTCACTCAGTGTGCTGAATGCCAATGCGCGCAATCTCCAACTGCTGTCAGATCTGGGCTTGGACCACATCATGGAGGTGGACACCACGGGGGAGGCCTGGCCGGCGGAACGCGAGATGGCCTGTGCCCAGTTGGCCACCTGCGGCGAACGAGGGGCCAGTTGCAAGATCGAGCATACCCAGCATGTCCTGGAGGCGCATCAGACCCTCGCCGAAATGAGCCAAACGAATGAAGGCCGCTTTCGCGATGTGATTCATTTTTTAGAGAAGGAGCTTGAGGAGCAGCCGGAACTGGCCACTTCCTGAGGGGATACACGCGCAGTGGATTGAATCGTCACCGCCCGGCGCGTTGCCTGCTAATCAAGGAACCCATGAGCATCATCATCATCGTGCTGAGCCTGCTATTGGCGGGGGTGGCGACAGCGCTGGTGCTGGTTTCCAAAAAAAGCAATCAGGCCATCACCCAACTGCTGAAGGAAGAGCAGGCCATCGTCGAGGAAGAGCGACGCATGTTTGGCTTTCTGCATGACCTGGGGGAGGCGATCACGCGGGAAGACAGTCATACGGCCATGTATCGCCTGATCGTGGAGGGGGCCATGCGGGTGCTGGAAAGCAATGGTGGTGCCCTTTACCTCCTGGACCCGACGGGCAAATCCCTGGTGCCCCGCTTTCACTCAGATAATTGCGCCCCCCTCATTGACCTGCCGGAGCGCATCGCCGTTATGGGCAAGACGAATGCCTCCGCCTTGCTGAGCTTTCTGCGCCTGCACTCCCTGCGCCCTGACGAAGGCGTGGTGGGCGGGATTTACAGCAGCCAGAAGGCCGAGATCATCGAGGACCTGCGCAAAGACGCCCGGCTCAAGCAAGGCAGCAGTTTCCAAAACAATGTCACCGTCATGGTCGGCCCGCTCAGCTTTGGCCCGAAGAAGCTCGGCGTCCTGGCTGTGACCTCACCGAAAGGGCGTGCTCCTTTCAAGGAAAATGACTTTGAGGTCTTCAAATCCATCGTGGAGCAGTCCGCCTTTGCCCTGGCCAATGCCATGGCCCATCAGGCAGCGGCGGAGAAAAAACAGATCGAGGCGGAACTGCGCGCTGCCAGCGACATCCAGCGCATCCTTTTACCCGAGCGTGATCCCGCGCTCGCGGGTTACACCATCGCAGGCCGAAACATCCCGGCCAAAGTCCTCAGCGGTGATTATTACGACTACATCCCGCTGACAGACGGGCATCTGGGCGTCGTCATCGCCGATGTCTCCGGGAAAGGCACCGCAGCGGCCATCATCACCGCCATGTGCCGCAGCATCCTGCGCAGCAACGCCGCCAGCAGCCCCTCCCCTGCTGCCGTTCTGGGCGCAGTCAATCGTCAGCTCGCCCCTGATATCCGGGAGGACATGTTCATCAGCATGATCTACTTGGTCTTTGATCAAAAGACCGATCAGATCACCCTGGCACGCGCCGGGCATACCCTGCCCCTCATCTGGCGGAAGGATACCGGCAAGGTGGAGACATTGCACAGTGGCGGCCTGGCCGTGGGCATCGACAAGGGCGATGTCTTTGAGCGCGTCACCAAGGATCTGACCTTTCAGATGCAGCCCGGCGATTGTCTGCTGCTTTACACCGACGGCGTCAACGAAGCCCTGGATGGCAAGGGCCTGGAATTCGGTGAAGAGCGCATCCATACCGCCCTGGCCACCCTGGCCCCGCAGGGCTCTCAGACGGTCATTGACGGAATCATCGCCGATGTGGACAAGTTTCTGGGCGGCAAACGCTCCCACGATGACATCACCTTGATTGCCCTGCAGAAGGCGGCATAATCATAGCCCCCGCGTGCGCCCAGGCCGCGCGTTGCCCCCGCTCCCGTTCGGGGCCTTCTTTGATCCACTCCCTAAACCCCAACTGAAAACCCAACCCGATATGTCCGAGCCGAGTCCTTCCCCCGAGACCCAGCCTGAAATAATCCCTGAGTCCGAAGTCACGGTCGAAACCGCAGAATCTGCGCCGCCGCTTGATCCCCTCAAGGCAGCCGTGGCCGAGATCGCCCAATGGAAAGACCTCGCCTACCGCAATGCCGCCGAGCTGGACAACTTCCGCAAACGCGCCACCCGCGAGGCCCAGGACACGCGCGCCTATGCCAATGCGGACCTGCTTCGCTCACTCTTCCCGATCCTCGATAATTTCGAAATGGGGCTGGAGGCCGCCCGCGCAGAATCCGAGAAGTCCATGATCTTCATGGGCATGAGCATGGTGCAGCGCCAGATCACGGACTTCCTGCGCGAGCAGGGTGTGCAAGAAGTCGAAGCCCTGGGCAAACCCTTCGACCCCAATCTGCACGACGCTGTCTCACAGGAAATCAATACCGAAATAGTCGAGGGCACCATCCTTCGCGTCACCCGCCGGGGTTACAAGCTGAAGGACCGCCTCCTGCGCGCCGCCAGTGTCATCGTCAGCGCCCACGCCCCCGCAGAGACCGCCCCTGCGGCCTAACCCCCATCGTATCCTTCCCCCACCCATGGCAGATAAACGCGATTATTATGAAGTGCTGGGCGTCTCACGGGACGTCTCTGCCGACGAATTGAAAAAGGCCTACCGCAAGCTCGCGGTCAAATTTCACCCGGACAAAAACCCCGGTGACAAAACCGCCGAAGACAAATTCAAAGAACTCGGCGAAGCCTACGACATCCTCAGCGACGACCAAAAACGCGCCGCCTATGATCGCTATGGTCATGCCGCATTTGCCGGCGGAATGGGCGGCCCCAGCGGCGGTGGTGGCGGCGGCTTTCATGACCCCTTTGACATCTTCCGCGAGGTCTTCGGCGGCGCAGGCGGCGGCGGTGGCGTCTTTGAAAGCTTCTTCGGTGGCGGCGGCGGTGGCGGACGCCAGCAGCGGCGGGACGGCCCGCAAAGAGGCAGCGACCTCCGCTACGGCCTGGAGATCACCCTCGAAGAAGCCGCCCATGGTTGCGAGCGCGAGATCGAATACGAGCGGCTGAACTCTTGCAAAACCTGCTCCGGCAGCGGCTCCGCCAGCGGCGGTGGCAAAAAAACCTGTCGCACCTGCGGCGGCGTCGGTCAGGTCATCTCCTCCCGCGGCTTCTTTCAGATCCAGCAGACTTGCCCGGACTGCAACGGCAGCGGCGAAGTCATCAGCGACCCCTGCAAAACCTGCAGCGGCAGCGGACGCTCCAAAGAACGCACCAAAATCCGGGTCAAAATCCCCGCCGGCATCGAGGATGGCTCCCGCCTCCGCTCTGGTGGTAACGGCGACTATGGTAGCAAGGGCGGCCCCGCAGGCGATCTCTACATCGTCGTCGGCGTCAAGGCCCACGACATCTTTGAGCGTGAGGGCGACGACCTCCACTGCCAGATGCCCCTCAGCTTTACCACCGCCGCCCTGGGTGGCGAGACCACCGTGCCCACCCTGGAGGGCAAGGCCAACCTCAAAGTCCCGGCAGGCACCCAAAACGGCACCACCTTCCGCCTGCGCGGCAAAGGCATGAAAACCCTCGGTGAAGACCACCACGGCGACCTCTACGTCCATGTCCAGATCGCCGTGCCCACCAAGCTGAGCAGCGAACAAAAAGCCCACCTCGAAGCCTTCGCCAAATCCTTTGGGGAGACCCCCTCCTCCACCATGGAAGAAAGCTTCTTCGAGAAAGCCAAAAAATTCTTCAAATAAAGTTAGGCCGCACGGCGTAACCCCACAACGAACCCCAAACAAAACATGAGCCAACCCAAAATCACCGCCTACCTGAAAACCTACTGCGGATGGAGCGAAGGCGTGCGCGCCATCTTCCGCAAATACGGCCTCGACTACGAGGAAAAGGACATCATCAAAAACCCCGCCTTCCGCTGGGAAATGGAACAAAAAAGCGGTCAACCCCTCAGCCCCTGCGTCGAGATCAACGGCACCATGCTGCCCGATATCAGCGGTGAGGAAGTCGAGCGCTGGATGCTCGCCAACAACCTCCTGGAAAAAGACGAAACCCCGCCTGACGCCCCCATCGACTCCGCCTGCACCGACGCGCAGCACGCCGCCATGGCCGCCGGTCAGGTCGGCAAGATCACCTTCGTGAACTGAAGAGTTCTCATCCGAAGCCCGTCTGTCAGTTGACAAGACCGACAGACGGGTCTTAGTGTCTGCTTCTGCTCGACGAGCACAATGGCGAGGTAGCAAAGTGGTAATGCACTGGTCTGCAAAACCGGTATGCGCGGGTTCAATTCCCGCCCTCGCCTCCACTTTCCGAATGACAGGCATAGACGCCTGATCCTGTTGAAACCAAAGGCAATCGGCGGAGGTGTGTCAACGCTCATCCAAAAAGAGTGTTTTAAATGCTGCTTTCCAGACAAGTTTAAGCAGCCCTGAGGAGCACGTATGACAGACGTAGAGTGCTGAGAATAACACTTGCAATCGCATGGCTCCTCTGCAACACCTCCGTGCGTCCACCTGTTTGAGGGTTAGGTCCAGAAGTTCACAGGTGAATGTTTCGTCGGTGAGGGTTCTGGCTGATCACTAATCAGTGACCACTCAGTTATTACCGAAATGAATACGAAAATGTATGTGGGGAACCTCCCCTTCAGTGCCACCGATGTTGATCTGCGCGATCTCTTCGCCCAATTCGGCGGCGTTACCGATGTCTTCCTGCCGATGGACCGCGAAAGTGGTCGCCCACGTGGGTTTGCCTTCGTCAGCATGGATACACCGGAAGCCATGACAGCAGCTATCACCGGCCTGAACGGTAAAGATTTCGGTGGTCGTTCCCTGACAATCAATGAAGCCCGTCCGAAGGAAGATCGCCCAGCCTTTGGCGGCGGCGGTGGTGGTGGTCGCGGCGGCTACGGCGGCGGTGGTGGCGGCGGCGGTGGTCGCGGCGGCTACGGTGGTGGCGGCGGCGGCGGTGGCGGTGGTCGTGGCGGTTACAGCCGTGATCGCGGCGGTCGCAGCGACGAAGGCGGCGGCGGCTGGTAAGCCTCTGTTGATCCATGAACTTTAGAGAAGCGGAGCCTTTTGGGGCTCCGCTTTTTTCTTGGCAGCGCAGTCTGGGGAGCGACAAAAACCCAAGGGCATTCTTTTGTCCTTCGATGCGTAGGCCGACCGAGTGGCCACAAGCCCCCCTCCCCACCCCAACTGTTGAAGAGAATCGTCATTGGACATTCGTCATCCGTCATTTTCTGTCTCCGCCTGTGCTTCTTCCCGCCCTGCCCACCGATTCATTGCTGCACCGCCCCTTGCGCGAGGTCCCAGGTGTTGTCGCCAAGCAGGCCAAAACTCTGGAGAAGGAAGGCCTCACCACGCAGGCGGATGTGCTCGCAGAGTTCCCCTTTCGTCATGAAGACCGCCGACGCATGGAAGGCCGCACCTTCCAGCCTTCGGAAACGCCTTCTTGCCACCATGTCGTCGTCATCAAGACGGGCGTGCGCTTCTTTGGTCAACGGCGTGGCGGAGGCAATTTCGAAGCCGCAGTCCAACATGCTGAAGGCAACCCATTGGGCCAGCAACTGACGCTGCGCTGGTGGAATATGCCCTTCATGGCGCGGGTCATCGCTGAAGGTCAGGAGCTGATCATTCACGGCAAGATCAAGGACTTCAAAGGTCGGCTTTCCATCGACCACCCCGAGTATGAAGTGCTGCGCGGCGGCGACGATGATGAAGCCGTGACCATTCACGCCGGACGCATCACCCCTGTGTATCGTCTGCGTGGCGGACTCACGCAGAAAGCCCTGCGCGCCACGGCCTGGCATGTGCTGCAAGCCTTGCCCGAGACCTTCCTTCCTGACCTTCTGCCCAAGCCAAAGGACGATGGCGAGTTCGCGTGCTGGAATCGTTCGCGGGCCATACGCGAGGCACACTTTGCCACCTCCCCCGACACACTGGAAGTCGCTCGCCGCTACTTGGCACTGGAAGAGTTTTACCTCTACCAACTCCGCGTCGTCAAACGGCGGCGCGAAGTACTCGCCAGCGGTGGTCGCGCCCTGCGTGGCGATGGCGCATTGGTTCGGCGTTTTCTGGACCAGCTGCCCTTTACTCTGACCGAGGCGCAGGCACGCTGCGTCGCCGAGATCAAGAATGACATGGCCAGCGCCGCCCCGATGAACCGCCTGCTGCATGGCGATGTCGGCAGCGGCAAGACCGTCGTCGCCTTTGCCTCCATGCTCGTCGCCGTGGAAGCCGGAGCCCAGGCCGCCCTCATGGCCCCCACCCAGATCCTGGCTGAGCAGCACGCGCGCAACGCCCGTAAATGGCTGGAGCCAATGGGTATCCGGGTTGCCTTGTTAACCGGTTCGATCAAAGATGATGGCAGTGGCATGGAGCTGTTTCAGGGGCACCCAGGTGACCTTCCTCAAATCCTGATCGGCACCCATGCGCTGCTGCATGACGACTCGCTGGTGCATGATTTGGGGCTAATTGTCATCGACGAGCAGCATAAATTTGGGGTCGCTCAGCGTGCGCGCCTGATTCAGCAGGGCTGCACCCCAGATGTGCTAGTGATGACTGCCACGCCAATCCCGCGCACCTTGACCCTCACCATTTACGGGGACCTGGATGTCAGCACCATCGACCAACGTCCGCACCAAGGCGTGAAGATCATTACCAAGGTGCGATCCAAAAAGAAGATCGACGAAGCTGCCAAGTTTCTACAGGAGCAAATCGACGCAGGACGCCAGGGCTACCTTGTCTACCCGCTCATTGAGGAGAGCGACAAGCTGGATGCCAGCGCTGCCACCAAAGGACACAAAGACTGGAGCAAGTTGCTCAAGCCTCGCAAGGTCGGCCTGCTTCATGGGCGCTTGAACGCTGAGGAGAAGGACGAAGTAATGAAGCCCTTCCGCGAGGGCGATCTGGATGCGCTAGTCTCCACCACGGTGATTGAAGTCGGTGTCGATGTGCCGAATGCCACCGTCATGTTCATTCACGACGCGGGCCGCTTTGGGCTTGCCCAGTTGCATCAGTTGCGGGGTCGGATTGGGCGCGGGGCACACACAAGCTACTGCGTGCTGTTCATTGATGAGAAGGACGAGGAAGCCAAGGAACGCCTAGCCATCATGGAAGAGACGAGCGATGGTTTCCGCATCGCCGAGGAAGACCTGCGCCGCCGTGGCCCCGGCAACGTGCTCGGCCATGCGCAGAGCGGTCAGGCACCGCTGAGGTTTGCCGAACTGCTCGCCGACACGCGCCTTGTCCGTTTAGCTCGACAGTTGGCAGAGCGAACGCTGGACGACGACCCGACCCTGGACAAGCACCCCGCGCTGCGCCCCTTTGCATTTGAAGGTAAGCCCGTGCCCAAGGAGATGATGCAGTAGTCGAAGTTTTCAGTTTACTAGCGGTCCGTTCGCCACTCCCTGTTTCAAACCCCAATGCTAGACCGACTCCGCAGTTTCATCTTCGCCCTGGCCGTGTTCGCTATCGCGTTGCTGGTTTACACCTTGATTCGCAACACCCAGCAAAAGCAGGCTAGCGCGCTGGTGAAGGAGCCGTTTACAGCTCCTTCGACTGGAAACCTGCACAATGGTGATGTGCCAGCCCTCTCTCGGCTGGATGAGGACTATACCAAGCTAGCAGCCAAAGTGCTCCCGTCCGTGGTGAGCGTGAATACCACCTCCGTGGTGCAGCGTTACCAGTCGTTCGGCCCATTCCTCCTGCCAAGCACGCCAGAGGCACAGAAAGGCATTGGATCTGGAGCGATCATTAGCAGGGAAGGTCACATCATCACGAACTACCACGTCATCGAAGGCGCTCAGGAAGTGAACGTGACCACGCAAGACAACAAGGTCTTCAAAGCTCGTGTCATCAATGGCAGTAAGACGCGAGACATCGCGCTGCTGAAGATCGAAAGCGCGCGCCAGGACTTCCCCGCGCTGAGCTTTGCCGACTCTGACAAGACACGCGTGGGCCAGGTCGTCTTCGCCGTGGGCAATCCATTTGGCCTCAGCGGCACGGTCACGCAGGGCATCATCAGCGCCCGTGATCGCCACTTAAGTGATGGCGGCAATGACTACCTGCAGACCGACACGGTCATCAACCCAGGGAACTCGGGAGGCCCCTTGGTGAACATTCGTGGTGAGATTCTCGGTGTCAATGTGGCCATCTATCGTGGCGATCAGCACGTTCAGGCTTGGCAAGGTGTGGGGCTCGCCGTGCCTGCAAATCAAGCGCGCCAAGTCGTGGAAACCGTTCTCGCTCTGGCCAACGGCAAGATCAAACCCAAGCAAGCCAGTGGCTACCTCGGCATCACCTTGTCCGAGGGGCTTCTCACTGTCCGCGCGGCGGATGGTCGGGTGCTGCGTGGCGTCCTCGTTTACATGATCAATGCGGCTTCCCCCGCAGCTGCCGCAGGCCTGCACGCGGGTGACGTGATTGTCGGTATGCAAGGTCAGCCGATCAAGGATGCTGCTGCGCTGCTAGCCCAGATCCGCAGTCTAGTTCCCGGCACCCAGATCAAGCTGGAAGTGCTGCGAGGCGAAAGCTTCTACGCGGTCGATGCGACGGTCAGCGCCCAGCCACAGTGACTCAGCGCGTGTAGTGGCGGAACTCAATCCCCTCACCCGTACCGATCACCTCATAGCCTGAAAACAGATGCTCCACGGCAGGCAGCAGCACATCCCCTTTATACGGATGCGCAACCCAGGTCAGATACATCGACTCACAGAGCGGTAGCAACGACTCAAACAACTGCGCGCCACCGATCAAGAATACCGTTCCGTCGGCTTGCAGTTCACTGACATCTCGAATGACCTCGACGCCTTCGCGCTCGGCCATCGTGGCACTCAAAACAATGTTACGACGCCCTGGCAAAGGCCGCCCAATGGACTCGAACGTCCTGCGCCCCATGAGGATGGGATGCCCCAGCGTCGTGGCTTTGAAGAACTTCAAGTCTTCAGGCAGATGCCAGGGCAACTTGCCGTCCCTGCCAATCACACGGTTGCTCGCCATCGCGACGATAGCTGTCAAACGCGGGGGTATGGCAGCCATGCGGTACTAGACATTCCGTGCCCTAGGCTCGCGCGCGATGGTGTCCGAACCACCTGCACAGGTCACGAACGGACCATCCGCCATCGGCGACACATTCGAGAACGCCACATCGGGCATGTCGCTCGGCTTACCTTCCAGCGGGAAGTCTTTGCGCAAAGGGAAGAACGGATAACCTTCCCACATCAGGATGCGACGCAGATCAGGATGACCTTCAAAATCGATACCCATCATGTCATACACCTCGCGCTCATGCCAATCAGCCGTCGCCCACAGATCGCTCACCGTCGGCACACTCGCGTCCTCGCTGACCTTCGCCTTCACCCGCAGGTGCTGCGAATGGCTGTAGCCGTAGAGTACATAGACCATCTCGAAGCGCGGTTCCTCGCCCAGATTGTCCAGGCTGGAGACATCGACCAAGTAGTCGAAATTCATCTCGTCTCGGCAATAGCGCAGCAGGTTCTTCACCTGGGCCAGCGTCACATTCAGCGTGTGCTCGCCATGGGCTTCCACCGTGGACAGCACGGCGTCGCCAAACTTTTGTTTCAGGGCGGTAACGATCTCAGCAGCTTTCATGGCAAGTTAAGCGAGGGCTTCGATGAGGGACTTCTTTTGGTCATACAGCGAAGACTCGGTTTCGATCTTGCGTTGCAGGCGCATCAGGCCTTCCAGCAGCGCTTCAGGGCGCGGAGGGCAGCCGGAAATGTAAACGTCCACCGGGATCAGACGATCAATGCCCTGGAGCACCGCGTAGCTGCGATACATGCCACCGCTGCTCGCGCAGGCCCCCATAGCGATGCACCACTTCGGCTCTGGCATCTGATCCCACACACGCTTGACGGCGAGCGCCATCTTGTAGGTCACCGTGCCGGCCACGATCATCACGTCGGCTTGGC
>Ga0247837_1001980_pt1 | contig 40265 bp, 35 predicted proteins | sample LaCtaG_2_FD_187115 | JGI IMG/M metagenome (GOLD analysis project Ga0247837, IMG submission 187115) | Freshwater microbial communities from meromictic Lake La Cruz, Castile-La Mancha, Spain - LaCruzMarch2015_14.5m | ecosystem: Environmental > Aquatic > Freshwater > Lake | place: Spain: Castile-La...
TCGGGCTTACAGATTTTACCGATGACTCTTGGCGGCATGATCGCCGGGCTTGCCGTCGCCCTGCTCGCTGGCCTCGTCTCGCGCACCACTATGCTGAAAGAAGATGCCAGTCTCGCAGCATTCTATCTGATCTCGCTGTCGCTCGGCGTCTTAATCATCAGTATGAAGGGCACCAACGTCGACTTGCTGCACGTACTGTTCGGCACCGTGCTGGCACTCGACGATCCCGCTCTCTACTTCCTTGGTGGCGCGTCAACGCTGTCGCTGTTCGTGCTTGCGATCATCTACCGGGCCTTGATTGCCGAATGTGTCGACCCTGGCTTCCTCGGCGTTGTCAGCCGGGCGGGCGGCATTGCGCATCTCGCCTTTCTCGGGCTCGTGGTTCTCAATCTCGTGTCGGGCTTTCAGGCACTCGGCACCCTGCTCGCCGTCGGCATGATGATGCTGCCCGCCGTTGCGGCACGCTTCTGGGCTCAGACGCTGCCCGGCATGATGGCGGCGGCCATTGCAGTTGCACTTCTCGCAAGCGTCATAGGCCTATTGGTGTCGTTCCATTTCGGCGCCCCGTCCGGACCGGCCATTACGTTGACCGCGGGTGTCGTCTACCTCGTATCCCTGCTGTTTGGCCGCCACGGCGGGCTGTTTTGGAAACTGCTGCCGCCGCGCCACCGGACGGCTTGAACACTTTAACGATGGAGTGAAGCATGACCACGTTTTCCAAAGTTTTGACGGCCGCCATTTGCGGTTGCATGGCTTGCGCCAGCGTTGCTATGGCGCAAGACAAAATTCCCGTGGTCGCGTCGTTTTCAATCCTGGCCGATATGACAGAACGTGTCGGCGGCGATCGCGTTGCCGTGCAAACACTCGTCGGCCCCGAGCAGGACGCCCATGTATTTCAGCCAACGCCGGCTGCGGCAGCTAACGTCAGCAAGGCACGGCTGTTGATCACCAATGGGCTCGGCTTTGAAGGCTGGATTGACCGGCTTGTGGCCTCGTCTGGCTACAAGGGCGCAGTTGTGGTTGCCACCAACGGCATCGAACCGCTCAAACCCGATGAAGACGATCACCATGATGACCACAAGGACGGCGGCGAACACGGTCACGGCAATGTCGATCCGCACGCATGGCAGAACGCCGCGAACGCGCTGACCTACATCGAGAACATCAAGGCCGGCTTGTGCGCCGCCGACAGCGCCGGGTGCAGCATCTACACAGACAACGCCGCCAAATACGCCGCTGAAGTCTCGGCTCTCGATCAAGACATCAAAATCCGTATGGCAGTTCTTCCTGCGGCAAAGCGAAAAGTCATCACGTCACACGATGCCTTCGGATATTTTGCCAAAGCCTACGGCATCACGTTCATTGCCCCGGTCGGCATGTCGACGGAATCAGAGGCCTCGGCCAAAGACGTAGCGCGCATCATCCGCCAGATCCGCAAGGAGAAGGTGACGGCACTCTTCGTTGAAGGCATTTCGGATGCCCGGCTCATCGAGCAGATCGCGCGCGAAACCGGCATCAAAGCCGGTCCCATTCTTTACTCTGACGCACTGTCTAAGCCCGAAGGTCCGGCCGCAACCTACCTTGGCATGATGCGGCACAACGCAGATCAACTGACGCGCGCAATGGCGGGATCGTGACAGCGTCGCGCCACGCTAGAGACTGATCTCGACCTGCTCACCGTATGCAGGCACGAGTGCCGGCCACTGGTCTGCTGGCACGCCCGCAAGTGTGCCGCGTATGGCCGCGACCGGCCCGCCATGGGCGATCGCTGTCACGTCGGCATCGTGCCGGGCTACACTTTCCAGCCAAGCCATCGCCCGGTCGCGCAGTTCATAGGTCGTTTCGCCTCCACCCGGGCGGAAGCTGTCAGGCGCGGTGACCATTCCCATCATGGCACTCCCGGTTTCGGCGAAAATGGCGTTCCATGACCGCCCTTCCCACGTACCGAAATTACATTCGGACAGACGGGGTTCGGTAACGAGGTTCTGGCTTGAGACCTGCGCCACGAGCCCAGCGAGATAGCGCGCGCGGCGCAACGGAGAGGTGACCAGCAAGGCCCCTTCGCTTAATGCGAGCCGGTGCGCGATATCCCTGGCCATCAGCCGTCCTGCAGAGCTCAAACCCACGTCCGAACGCCCATAGCAGCGCCCCTTCCAATGGGCCGCAACCTCGGTGTGGCGAATGAGAATGACACGGCCCATGGCTAGTGCACGCGCGCGAACGCGAGCGTTGTCGCGACAATGCCGGTATAAGCGGCAAAGCCGAGACAGTCGCCTGTAGCGCCGCCGATGCGCGCTATAAGATAAGCGCGGAACCAGAGCGCAAACACCGCAAGAAGTGCAAGCGACGCGCCCAGCGCGACACCGTCACGAACAACAGCCCAGACGAGAACGGGCGCGATCAGCAGCGCCGCGACGGCAAACACGCCGGGGCTGGCCTCTCCGCCCACGTGTGTCGAAAGCCCTTCGCGGCCAGCCACTGGCGGCACGATGACCATCAGGGCAACAACCAGTAAGCGGCCCAGCGCGCCAGAGACGACGAGCGCCGTGGCGGCCGTCTCGAAATCGCCCATGCTCATCAAACCAGACGCGCGCAAGGCCACGGCCAATAACAATCCCATCACTCCAAAGCTGCCCACACGGCTGTCTTTCAGAATGCGAAGTATGTCTTCCTTGGTCCAGCCGCCGCCGAAGGCATCGCAGAAATCGGCCACTGCGTCTTCGTGAAAGGCTCCCGTCAAAGCCGCCTCAACGGCGAGGGCTGTCACCACCGCCACAGGAAATGGCAACACGTGCAGAAACAGCCATAGGCACAAGGCCGTTATCGCTCCGATCAACGCCCCGACCAGAGGAAACGCCACACGGCCCCGGCGCAAATCTTGCGCGAAGAGAGCGGGATCGCGCGCCGTGCCACCCGGAACGGGAATGCGCGTCAGGAATTGAATGGCCGCAAACAACGCGCGCAGCCAAGATGCATCCAGCATGTGACCCGTGCGCGGAGCGCCGCTCATCCCGCGACTTCCTTCAAGGTTGCCACACCCGACAACAAATTCGCCGCCGCATCGAGCATGGGCAACAACAGAAGTGCACCGGTCCCTTCACCCAAACGCATTTGCCAATCCAAGAACGGCTCGAGCCCCAATTTTTCGAGAGCAATGGCGTGCGCGGGTTCCGCCCCGGTATGCGAAGCGATCGCAGTCTCAAGCGCCGCCGGATCGACCGAAGCGGCAATCAGCGCCGCCGCCGCCGAAACGACGCCATCGAGCACGATCGTCACTTCCGCATGCGCGGCGGCGGCAATGGCGCCAGCCATGGCAACAATCTCAAATCCGGCCACGCCCGCCATGGCCGTCACGGGGTCACTATCGGTATATTCGATAGCCCGCGCGACGGCATCCGCGACGACTTCGTGTTTCTTCGCCAGCGTTACACTCGTGGACCCAGCGCCTTGGCCGACGGTCGCGCCCGGATCTGCCTGGGCGATAAGCGCGATAAGACACGCGGCTGCCGTGGTGTTGCCGATACCGACTTCGCCGACGGCAACAACTTTGCAGCCTTCCTTGGCACACGCGTTGAGCGCCTCCTCGCCCACCATCCACGCCGCCCAGAATTGATCGGGCGTCAGCGCGTGGCCTTGCGCGAGGTTGCCCGAGCCGCGCGCGACCCGCGCATCGCGATATATGGCGCCACCGGGCGGCGCTTCAATCATTGAGCCCACATCGATCAAAGCAACCGGAGTATCGCAGCACGCGGCCAATGCCGAGCATGAGGCGCGCCCGTTAGCAATGACCCCGATCATGGCCGAAGTCACCGCCGATGGCCAAATTCCGACGCCCTCTTCGACAACGCCGTGATCGCCCGCAAAGATGAGCAATTTTCGCGGTTTGGTTTTCGCCTTAAGTGTGCCTTGGGTCACTGCGAGGCGAATGGCGAGCGCTTCGAGCTTACCGAGACTGCCAGGTGGCTTGGCGAGGCTATCGAGATGGTCCTTAACCGTTTCAGCGTCGAGCATGGAGGGCTTTCGTGGGGTGCCAGGAAGTTGGAAGACCTTATACAGCATAAGCAAAAGGCCCCGTCTCCGGAGCCTTTCGTAACGCAACGGTGAACGGCGGCAGAATTAGCCGACGATCTCATCCAGACGGAAGTTCATCGAGATTTCACGGTCTGCAGCAGCTGCGCTGTCCGAACCGTGGCTCGAGTTCTCACCCTTGGACACGGCAAACAGCTTGCGGATCGTGCCTTCGGCGGCTTCCTTGGGGTCGGTAGCACCCATAACTTCGCGATATTTGGCAATGGCGCCTTCACCTTCCAGAACCTGCAGCACGATGGGGCCGGAAGTCATGAAATCGCACAGTTCGCCATAGAACGGCCGTGCGGCGTGCTCTTCGTAGAACTTCTCGGCTTGTGCGCGCGTCCAGCGCACGCGCTTCTGGGCGACGATACGCAGGCCAGCCTTTTCGATGACGGCATTGATGCCGCCCGTCAGGTTGCGCTTGGTGGCGTCCGGTTTGATGATCGAAAAGGTGCGCTCGATGGCCATGGGGTCACTCTGTTTGCAGGTTGGAAAATGTTGTGCAGAAACGTTGAGACCGTTCGCGCGGCCCGCCGCATTTGTTGCGCCGCGTTATAGGCGGGCCGGTATCCTGCAACAAGCCGGATTACGCCCGATAACACGGGCCATTCGAGCGCCTAGACACTCTGCCGCAGTTTTCTGAGACCTCATTGGGCTTTGCCCCTAAAAAGACCAGGATTAACTGGTCCACGATTAAAATCGGGCTGGGCTTGCAGTCTGGGGTTGATCGCCCCAAACTTGAGTCAGCCCGATTTTTAGCGAATCGTGGCGCGAAGGGTCCGGAACTTTTAGTCCACGCGCTTCAGGTTGACGTTTTTTGAAATACCCATCCAGCCCGCACAAGCCTGTGCGGCACGGTGGAATTGGTAGATATGAGCAGTATGGAAGCTGGCATTCATTGGTTTATCGCGCGAGAGGGCCGCCAGCACGGGCCCGTCTCGGATTTGGAAATGCGCAAGCTGGTCGAGCTCGGCCATCTGCGGCATACGGATTTGCTATGGCGTCAGGGCTTCCCCGATTGGCGCCCCGCGCCGACCGTGTTCGCCGGCAGCCCGGCACCGCTGTCCGCACCAAACCCGCCGCGCCCGGACCGTCCCACCAACAACGCGGCTTCGCCAACCGTCATGCCGCGCTTCGAGGCCACGCAAGGCCGCGGTGCCATGAGTTCGGCCCAGCCTGGTACTGAGGCAAGTGCAGCTTCCGCTCAATCACGCGGCTCCTTTATTCCGCAACCCGACAACATGCCTCAATCGGGTGCACACGGGTTCGGCGCTTACCCGGCAGCGGCGGCCGAGGCGCGCCCGCGCGGCCCCGGCATCGACCAGCGCAACGATCTCCAGTTCTCGCCGATACGAACGGAAGGCAAAGCGGCCCAGCCTCGTTTCGACAGCTCCGCGACCACGCCCTACCACGATGTCACCTCGGCGACGGATTTCAACGTCCAACCGAAATCTGCTGTCTTGGGGCGCTTGCTTGCCGTCGCGAGTATCGCCGCGCTTGCGGCAGGCGGATGGTACGTCGCCAGAAATTACGGCGCGGACATCTCTGCGTTCATTGCTTCGAAAACAGCGATAAGCGATCCAGGCGCGCCGACAGAAGCCGCAGCGCCCGCCCCTGCGCCGGCCGCCGAAGCACCAACCGATACGATGGCGACGGCGACCCTCGCTGGCGCGCCGCCTGCCGATCCGGCGGCCACAGCTGCGGCGGTTCCCGTTGCTGCCACGCAGCCGCTAGCACCCGAAAAGCTGATGGCCGTGAGCGCAGAACTCGAAAAGACGGCGCACTGGCGGCTTATCGCTACAGAATTCCCGGATTGGTACCGCGAACGTGTCGCGGGCGCTGCCGGTTTGGCGGAAGCGGGCAAAACGCAACCGGAGATTTCGAAATTCCTCGTCCAGTCGCTGGTCGATCTGCGGCGCTCGCAGGCCGAAGCGGCCCTCGCGGCAAGTTCGGGCACGCTGAAATCGCTGGCGACTGCGTTCAAGGCTTCGGTGACGCGGCTATCTAAGGAAGGCACGCCGACCTGCATGGCTTTCATCATGTCGGGGGAATCGCACGACTCGGTCGTCTCGGTCATCAACGACCCCGCACGCAATGCCGAACTGAACGCGCATCTCCTCGCGGTATTTACCGCCGTCGCCGAGGGCCGCAAGACAGCAACGCCTCACGCCGATCCTGCCGAGGGCGACTACAAGATGCTGGTTTTGGAGTTGGTGAAGAACGGCTGGACGCAAGCGGAACTGGAACTCTTTGCTGATCCCAAAGGTGCAAGCCGCACCACGCCTGAGCGCTACTGCCAGATGATGCAAGATTTTTTCGCGGCGCATCTTTCGATTCCCGACCCTGCCATCCAAGAGCGCCTGCTGCACCGGACGCTGAAACTGGTTGTCGCTGGCTGACGGCTTAGCCGCGCAGGGTCAATCGTCGAAGGCGCAAGCGACGAACAACAGGCCGGCGGCAATCGATACGGTGGCGCCTGCGTAGACTAGGAATTCAAGCACTCTATTCTCCGTTCGGGGCCGATGGGCCATCCAGTGCAGGCGCTTGCCCTGACCGCACAGACGGCAAAATTGGATGCCGCGACGCGGCAGGCGCCCCGTTACACAGCAGAACTGGATAGACCGGGCAAGCTTGCGCCCGGCCCATCCAGTCACGTCCCGCTGACGATACGCCGTCACATCGAGACGTTCTGCACTGCTCTCGACCTGTGCGGGGGGCATGGTCTCGAGCGGTGCTATCGGATACGACAACGGGGGTAACCGGAAAAAAGTCCGCAGAAGTTGTCGTCCGCCTGTGGATAACTTTTCCGGGTGCAAACCGAGGCACTCCGCGCGGCGGCTTCTGGCCTGCCTGACGCCTCAGACCTGAGGCCGAAAGCCTCGATTTGGATGTGGCTGGTTCCCATGCCCGCCAATCTGCTCTATTGCGGCCCAACCATGCTGAACATCAACGGTCTGACATACCGCATCGAGGGCAAACCGATCTTTGAGGGCGCTACGGCGACGATTCCCGACGGCCACCGCGTCGGCCTCGTCGGCCGCAATGGCGCGGGCAAATCGACCTTGCTGCGCCTCATAATGGGCGAAGCCCAGCCCGACGACGGAACGATCACGATTCCAAAGGGCGCCCGCATCGGCCACGTCGCCCAGGAAGCTCCGGGTGGGGAAACCTCGCTCATCGATTGGGTGCTCGCGTCCGACACCGAACGCGCCGGACTGCTTGACGAAGCAGAGACCGCGACCGACCCAGAGCGCATCGCCGAAATTCAGGTCCGCCTCGCCGATATGGGGGCCCATGCCGCGCCCGCACGTGCGGCTGCCATTCTTGCCGGTCTTGGCTTTGACGAAGCGGCCCAGAACCGGCCGTGCGGATCGTACTCTGGAGGGTGGCGCATGCGCGTCGCCCTCGCCTCGGTGCTGTTTCTTGAGCCTGATATTCTCATGCTCGACGAGCCGACCAACTATCTCGACCTTGAAGGCACGCTGTGGCTCGAGACCTATCTGAGAACTTATCCGCACACGGTCGTCATCGTCAGTCACGACCGCGACCTGCTCAACCGTGCTGTCGGTTCGATCCTGCATTTAGATAAGGGCAAACTGACACTCTACACGGGCGGCTACGATACGTTCGAGGAGACCAGGCGCGAACGCCAGCGCCTCGAACTCAAAATGAAAAAGAAGCAAGACGACGACCGCCGCCGCATCCAGGCGTTCATCGACCGCTTCAAGGCCAAAGCGACCAAAGCCAAGCAAGCCCAGAGCCGCGTCAAGGCGCTGGCAAAAATGCAACCGATCGCAGCACAAGCCGAAGACCGCGTGCCGCCTTTCATTCTGCCCGATCCCGAAAAGCTGCTGGCGAGCCCTCTGCTGCGCTTGGAGGATGCCACTGCCGGTTACACGGCCAATCAGCCAATTTTATCGAAGCTGACCCTGCGCATTGACCAAGACGACCGCATCGCTCTGCTTGGCCAAAACGGCAATGGCAAATCGACGTTTGCAAAGTTGTTGGCGGGGCGCATGGCGCCGCTGACAGGGAAGGTGTGGGGCGTCAACAAGGTAACTGTCGGCTATTTTGCCCAGCATCAACTCGACGATCTGCACCCCGACGCGACGCCTTACGATTATATCGTCAAGCTGATGCCCGATGCCACCGAAGCACAAAAGCGCTCGAAACTCGGTACATTCGGTTTCTCGATCAACAAGGCCGATACCAAGTGCAGCAATCTTTCCGGCGGCGAGAAAGCGCGCCTCCTGTTGTCCCTGACGGCGTTCCACGGCCCGCATTTGCTGATCCTCGACGAGCCCACAAACCATCTCGACGTCGATAGCCGCGAGGCCCTTATCCACGCCCTTGCCGAATATCAGGGTGCAGTCATCTTGATCAGCCACGACCGCCACTTGGTCGAAGCATCGGCCGACCGGTTATGGATCGTGCGTGGCGGAACTGTTATGGCCTACGACGGCGACATGGACAGTTATCGTGAAGAACTGCTGTCGACGCGAACCATCACCAAGCAGCGCACAAATGGCAGCGACCGCGATGCCGAAGCCAAATCGGGCCGGGCCGATACCCGGCGCGCTGCAGCCGAACGCCGCTCCGAGTTGGCGCCGTTGAAAAAGATCATGCAAGCGGCTGAAAAGCAGGTCGAAGTTTTGTCGGCGCAGCTTGCAAAAATCGACACAGCGCTTGCCGATCCGAAGCTTTACGAAGATGCCGCGCGCAGCCAGAAACTCGCGCTCGATCGCGGCCAGATCGCAAAACAACTGGCGACTGCTGAAGACGCTTGGCTCACGGCCACTGGTGCCTACGAAGAAGCCGCATCTGAGTAAGTACCCTACCTGCGGGCGGCTTCTTATGACACTTGGATGTCAATCGATGTGACACCCTTTTCAACATCATTCACAAGCAAAACACTGACAACAAATTCTATAAAGCCAGCATCTCATTTTCAGTTTATGACACTATGAAGGGGCTGGTCTGCTCGACCTTGCGGGGTTGGGTCGTGCAGACATGGCGGGCGCCATTCTGTTGTGGCAGACCAGTTCCTTATTTTCGTTCTCTTCTGATTTTATTCATCTATTTTGCCTTCAGCCCGCTTTGCGACTCGGGCACAACTGCGCTGACCAATGGCAGTTCGAATCGCAGACAATCACATGCGACCGTCGGAATTTTCTCGCGGCCCTTCGACCGGCGCATGACGACGATGCCCAGAGCCGAAAGCCGTTGCAGCGTGCGCGTGAGGCTTGCTGTCGGACGCCCCGAAATTCGGGACAGTTCCGCCAGAGACTGCGGCCGCCGCAACTTAATCATTTGCAATAGCTCGACATTGCGACCGGAAATGAGCCGCATAACCTGCTCCGCCGTCACCTTGTGAGGCTGGCGGGCCGCCACGTCTGTGGCATCCCCGTTTTGTGCCATTGCGGCGGGATCCGCCACGTCGGGCTGACCAATCTCGATCAGCAGAACTCTTTCGTCAGAGAAAGTCTCCATTGATGGGCTCTCTAGAGTTGGGCGCTCCGGCAAAATAGCCAAGTATCCTCGTTGAGACGGTTCTCCGAGACGAGGGTAACCTCGCGCGATCATGCCAAGTGAACGCAAATGGTTGCGCACAAGATCACCTCATCAATGGTTAGAATTCAGCCAACCGGCGCATTGCGCCCTAGATCTTGATCCAGTGGCCATCGATACGGCGGCTGCCCTCTGGCGGCACCCCGCAGTAAAGGTACGTCCAGGCTTCGAGACGCCCGCCAGTTGCAAGCAAAACAGGCCGCGAGACGCGCTCGAAATTGAACCGGTTGCGGCCGTCGCTCATCAGCCCCTCATAGGGATCAAGCCAAGCAAACACCGCTTCGGGCACGATGAGACGGACAACCTCACCATGGATGCGGTCGCTGGCATCTTCGCTGTCGGTCGCTCCGGGGTAGCTGCCCAGATCGTAAAGGCGGCCGGCCATGATCGCAGGGCCGAGGCTGACGCACTCAGCACGCAGTTTTTCCCGGCGCGCGCGGCCCAGGCGCCCCGGCGCCGATGGCATCAGGGTACCGTAAATAAAAAGATGCTGATCGTCAGGCGCCACGATCGCGGCTGACAAGTGCGCGGGCGGCATCAGCAAGGTGCTTTGCGGTAATGCCAAAATGTTCAAACAGCTTTGGCGCGGGGGCGGATGCACCAAACCCGCTCATGCCGATGAAGCGGTCGGACTTGCGCAGCCACTCATGCCATCCTTGAGCGATGGCGGCCTCAATGGCAACGCGCGGCGCGTTGCCCAGCACGGCGGCCTGATAAGCCTCCGATTGCGCTCGAAACAACTCGAAACTCGGCATCGAAACGACGGCTGCTTGAATACCATCTTTGGCGAGCGCGGCTGCGGCTTCCATAGCCAGCGCCACTTCCGAACCCGTGGCCAGCAACGTCACATCCCGCTTGACCGGTTCGCTCACCACATAGGCGCCCATGGCCGATAGGTTTTCCGATCCCTCGCGGACTTTGAGAACCGTCGGAACCGCATCGCGCGTTAACGCCAAGACGGACGGTGCTGTGGTGGATTTGAGCGCAATCTCCCAGCACTCGATCGTTTCCAGCGCATCGGCAGGGCGCAAAACCTGAACATTGGGAATGGCGCGCAGTGCGGCGAGATGCTCGACCGGCTGATGCGTTGGTCCATCTTCGCCAACGCCGATCGAGTCATGCGTCATGACATAGATGACGCGCTGCTCCATCAGCCCGGAGAGACGGATGGAGGGGCGGCAGTAGTCGGTGAAGACAAGAAACGTCGCGCCGAAGGGAATGAACGAGCCATAAAGCGCCATGCCGTTCATGGCAGCCGCCATACCGTGCTCACGCACGCCGAAGTGAATGTAGTTGCCCTCGAAGTGACCGGGCATAACCGGGGCATAGTGCTTGGTCTTGGTGCCGTTCGACGGCGTTAGGTCGGCCGAACCGCCGACGAGTTCAGGCACCGCGCCAATCAAATGTTCGAGCGACATCTGCGACCAAACCCGCGAGGCGCGCTTGGCCGTATCCGCTGCGAATTGCGCCTTGGCGGCGGCAACGGCTGCATCGATAGCCGCGCTGCGTGAGGCGGCAGCTGGGCGTTCGAAGGCAGCCATAACGCCGGCCCCGGCCTTGGCAACCCGCTGTGCCCATGCTGCGTGTTCGGCCGCACCGCGCTTGCCCAGGGAACGCCAGGCGGCAAGAATTTCAGCCGGCACTTCGAACGGCGGGTAAGGCCAGCCGAGCATTTCCCGCGCCGCTTTGATTTCTTCCGCACCAAGCGGGCTGCCGTGCGTATCCTTCGTGCCCTGCTTGTTCGGCGCGCCAAATCCGATGATCGTCTTGCACGCAATCAACCACGGTTTAGAGCTGTCGGCCTTGGCTGTGGCCAGTGCCTTCGAGATGGCCTTTGTATCGTGACCATCGATGCGCACCGTGTTCCAGCCGCAAGCGGCAAAGCGGGCGAGTTGATCGTCCGACACCGATAGGCTGGTCGCGCCGTCAATCGAAATGGAATTGTCGTCCCATAGGACAATGAGCTTGCCCAGCTTCAAGTGGCCGGCAAACGAAATCGCTTCGTGGCTGATGCCTTCCATCAGGCAGCCATCGCCAGCAATGACGTAGGTATGGTGGTCGACTATGTCCGAACCGAGCCGCGCGCTCAACATGCGTTCGGCCAATGCCATACCGGCGGCATTGGCAAGCCCCTGACCTAGCGGGCCGGTTGTTGTCTCGATGCCAGCCGCGTGCCCATGCTCGGGATGGCCCGCTGTTTTAGAGCCCAGCTGCCGGAAGCTCGACAGGTCGGTCATGTCCATGCCCGGATAGCCGGTGAGATGCAGCAGCGAATAGAGCAGCATCGAGCCGTGGCCAGCCGACAGGATAAAGCGGTCGCGATTGGGCCACAGGCTGTCGGCCGGATCGAAACGCAAGGCTTCGGCAAACAGAACCGTCGCCACATCGGCCATGCCCATCGGCATACCCGGATGACCGGAGTTGGCCTTCTGCACCCCGTCCATGGACAACACGCGGATCGCGTTCGCCATCTCGCGGTAGTTGAGTGCCGCTGTGCCGGCCACTTCTGCCTTAGCTTTGCTCATGTCGGGGAGTGCCTGGAGGTTACCGGGGCGAGGTTGATCGCGGCCCGTATTGTGACAACTATATTCCAGGCCACGTTTATCGGGGCGGGAGGGCCGAGTCTATGGTTCGTCTCCCCCGTGCACGGCAAAAAAGGCGCCCCAGCGGACCGGAGCGCCTTCTTCAGATGAAGTTTGAGCCCGCTAAACCCCTTAGTGGGGGAGCAACACGCGATTGATGACGTGAATGACGCCATTTGATGCATCGACGTCTGCTGTCACGACGCGCGCGCCATTGACGGTGATACCGCCGTGCCGGCGAACGGAAATCTGACCGCCATTGACCGTTTTGACGTGGGTGCGGCCGGCCTTGATGTTGCGCGATTTGATCTCGCCGGAGACGACGTGATACTTCAAAATGGACGCAAGCTTATGCTTGTTCTCTGGCTTCAATAAGCTGGCGACGGTGCCCTTGGGCAAGCGCGCGAAGGCCGCGTCCGTCGGGGCGAACACAGTGAAAGGGCCAGGCCCGCTGAGCACCGGGGCAAGACCAGCGGCCTTTGCAGCGGTGAGCAGAGTATTGAATTGGCCAGCACCCTTAGCGACTTCGACAATATTCGCGGCATTGGCCGATGCGGCCGATACAGTAAGCCAGACAGCAGCCGCACATAACTTGATGAACTTCATACAGTGAACCTCTTGAGATCAATTGACACGCACGGAGTTATCAACGCACGGCGCAGCGGGCGCAGATTGGACGTGACCAATATTTAAGGATCACGCGTCATAGCTCGGGACTTTGGGTTCGCTCGAAAGGCATCGCCACCACATTGCGACGACAGAACCGTGATGCGTCCACTCACTTAGGCGGGGATTGCGGCAGCAAACGCAGATCTTCGGCGGCATCTTCTTCAAACAGCTGTTGAAGCGTCGCCGCATCGCTGCGCGCCTTGGCCTGCATCCGTTCGGTATCGGAATAGTGCTTGTAATCCTCATTCAAGCGGCGCTCGTCATGAGCCCGGAACGTGCGAACCGTCCTCTCGGCCTCGCGCTCGCTGAAGCCCAATTTCACCAGCAACTGCCGTGTGGTTTCAAGCGACGACAGAAACGTCTCGCGCTGAACATTCTTGACGCCAAGGTCATAGAGCCGGTGGACGTGATTGCGGTTGCGCGCCCTGACGAAGATGGGAACCTTCGGGTGTTCGGCCGTGACCATTTCCGCGATCCGGAGCGAGGCTTCAACGTCATCGATTGCGAGCACAAAAGCGCGCGCTTTGCCGATTTGGGCCGCCGCAAGAATTTCAGGCCTGCTTGCGTCACCGAAAAACGCCTGCGACCCGAACTTGCGCACCAACTCAATTTGCTCGGAACTGATATCGAGCGCGGTGAAGGGAATTTTCTTGCCGCGCAGGATACGCGCAACGATCTGGCCATACCGGCCAAAGCCTGCAATGACGACATGGCTGTCGTTCTCTGCTGGTGTTTCATAGACTGCAGCCGATGGCGTAGATTTTACCAGCGCTGTATCGGCCATCAGCAACAACGGCGTCAGCACCATCGACAACGTCACGACCAAGGTCAGAACCTCAGAGACGTCTTGCGCAATGACGTTGGCTGCCACTCCAGCCACAAACAGCACAAACGCGAATTCTCCGCCCTGGCTGAGAGAAAGCCCGAGCCGCCGCGAGGCGCGCGCGCCAAAGCCCGAGCGCATGCCGAGCGCCATGAGCACAAGCGTCTTGATCGCGACGAGCAGAACCGTCAGACCGAGCACGGTCCACGGATCGCGCAGCAACAGATCGAGATTGAGAGACATCCCGATCGCGGTGAAGAAAATTCCCAGCAGCAAGCCTTCGAAGGGCTGAATATCGGCTTCGAGCTGATGACGGTAGGAACTCTCGGCGAGCAATGCGCCTGCGATAAAGGCCCCCAGCGAGGCCGAAACGCCCACCTGTTCCATCACAAGCGCCACCGTCACGACCGTGAGCAAGGCCGCAGCAGTCATGGCTTCGCGAACTTTCGTGCGCGCGACAAGTTGGATCAGCGGATCGAGTGCAAAGTAGCCCACCACCGTCACAGCCGTAATGGCACCAACGGCCTTGGCTGCCGTCATAAGATCCATGCTGACGGCGGCTCCTGCGGCGGTGACCGCGAACAAAGGTGCAAGCGCAATCAAGGGAATCGCCGCGAGGTCCTGGAATAGCAAAACAGCAAAGGCCGCACGGCCGTGCCTCTGCTTGAGATCGCCAGACTCTTCTAAAATCTGCAGAGCAAATGCCGTCGATGACAATGCCAGTGCAAGCCCGGCAAAAAGCGCCGCCTGCCACCCCAAGCCGAAGACCGCGCCAGCAACGGCGAGCACGACGGCTGTGAGCAGAACTTGCGCTGCCCCAAGCCCGAGAATCGATTGGCGCATGGCCCAGACGCGCTTGGGCCTCAACTCAAGCCCGATCAGGAACAAAAGAAGCACAATGCCAAATTCGGAGACCTTGAGAATGCCATGCGCATCACTGGCCGACACGACACGCTGCAGGACGTAAGGGCCGAGAAGAACACCGGCCCCGAGGTAAGCGAGGACCGTTGGAACGCCGATTAAGCGCGCTAAAGGTGCAGCCAGCGCCATGGCGGCAAGGAGAACAGCGATGTCGCTTAAGCTGACAGTGTGCATGGGCGAACATCGGTCCTAATTGCGGGTTTGAGGCTCGGCCAGCTAATCCAAGTCGCGCGTCCCCCCGTAACGTGTACAAAGGGAACATGATCCGCTATGATAACAGTCTCGGAAACATCACCTCGTGCCTATAGGCCGGTGATTTCGACTATCACAACGAGAGCCATGGCTGATTTACTGCACTTAGTTGCCGAAGGACGTGATGTAGAGGCCTTTAAAAAGCTTTTTCAATCATACGCTCCGCGCGTCAAGTCTTACATGATGCGTCAAGGTGCCGATCCGATGGTCGCCGAGGAACTGGCTCAAGAAACGCTGCTCATGGTCTGGCGCAAGGCTGCGCTCTACTCCGGTGAAAAAGGCAGCGCAACCACTTGGATTTTCACCATCGCGCGCAACTTGCGCATTGATCGCCTGCGCCGCGAAGTGGCTTGGCAGCCGTTGCCTGAAGGCGCGGAAGAAGAACCTTCACTCGATCCCCTGCCCGATGAGGAACTCGATGCCCGCGAACGCCGCGATAGGGTGCGCGCGGCCTTGGCGGAATTACCGGCCGACCAATCTGAAGTGGTCACGCTCTCGTACATCGAAGGGCTGTCACACAGTGAAATCGCAGAGCGTTTGCAGTTGCCTTTAGGAACCGTGAAATCAAGGATGCGCCTCGCCTACCAGAAGGTTCGCGGCGCCGTCGAGGACTTGGGTTAAATGGCTATTAAACATCATCCTGACGTGTCTTCTTTGATGAGCTGCGCTGCGGGTAGCCAGCCCGAAGCCCTCGGCGCCGTTATGGCCTCACACATATCGATGTGCCAAGCGTGCGCGGCACAGGTTGAGCGCCTTGGCCGCATTGGCGAAGCCTTGTTCGACAGCCTCGAACCGGCACGCGTCGAAGGCCCGGCGCCCGTCTTTGCAGCGCGCTCACTCGAAGCCGCCGATAAAACCTCTTCATCACCTGCCGCTCAGGCAACTGCGGGCGTGCCCTACGCGTTGTCTTCTCTCGTGACGGCCGATTTCAAATCGCTCAGCTGGAAGCGGTTAGGCCCTGGCTTGTGGCACTATCCTTTGCCGCTCTCTGCAGGTGCCAAGGGTGACTTGCGGTTGTTGAAGGTGGCCCCTGGGCAGTCATTACCCGACCATGGTCACGGCGGCGAAGAACTGACGCTTGTCTTGCAGGGCAGTTACACCGACTCAACCGGCACATATGGCGTCGGAGACGTGGCTGACCTATGCGACGACATCGAGCACGCTCCAGTTGCCGATGCAGAGCAGGGTTGCATTTGCCTTATTGCGAGCGAGAAACCCGCTCGCTTTAAAGGTCTGTTTGCGCGTATGGTTCAGCCTCTCTCTGGCCTTTAACGGCGCTGTCTGCAGAAGGTTCATGTGATTGGCTGCCTCGCTTCCATGGACAACTGCTTGGGTGACAGGCGCGAGCACCGGGATCGGCCGGGAGCTTGTTCTTCAGTTGGCAAAGGCCGGTGTAAGCGTTGCAATCTCAGCGCGCTCGGCCAGCACCTTGGCGGAAGTTGCCGCCTTACACCCCAATTTGAAGGCCTTCTCGGTTGATGTAACTGATGCTGCGGCTGTGCAGGACACGGCGAACGCCGTGCGTGCGCACTTGGGCTCAATCGACCTTCTCGTGTTAAACGCCGGCACATGGAGCCCCATGATGGCCGCGAAATACGACGTGGCCGCCGCCATCCAATCGATGAATGTCAACTATACTGGCACGGTCCTACCGATGCAGGCCGTAATGCCGGCGATGATTGAGCGCAAGAGCGGCCACATCGCCCTTGTGGCATCGGTCGCGGGCTATCGCGGATTGGCGCAGGCTGCCGCCTATGGGCCAACGAAAGCCGCCCTTATCAATCTTGCCGAATGTCTGAAGCCCGACCTTGCGCGCTATGGCGTCAAGGTGAGCATCGTCAATCCGGGGTTCGTCGATACGCCCATGACACGGGTCAACACATTCCCCATGCCCTTCATGATTACGGCACCGGACGCTGCAACGCGCATCATCAGTGGCCTCAAGTGGGGCCGATACGAGATTGCCTTCCCGTGGCCGACGGTCGTCACGCTGAAGGTGTTCCGCATTCTGCCCAACCGGGTCTTCTTCTGGTTGAGCCGGATCATGCAGCCGCCCGGCGAATAGTTTCAGGTAGCCGGTTTCACAAGACGGTAGATGCCGACATCTGTGAAGCCTCGCTCGAAACCAACCTCACAGTAGGTCAAATAATAGTCCCACATGCGGCGGAACCGGTCATCGAACCCGAGGGCAGCGATTTCGGGCCATGCGGCATGGAAACGGTCGCGCCAATCGCGCAGCGTCTGCGCATAGCTTGCCCCGAACCGCTCGACCGTCTCGAACGTGAGACCCGCCTGTTGCGACATCTGCTGCATGATCGAGACTGTCGGCAGCATACCGCCCGGAAAGATGTAACGCTGGATGAAATCCGGCGTTGCGCGATAGCCTTCGAAATCTTCTTCACGGATCGTGATGGCTTGCAGAACAGCAGCGCCGCCCGGCTTCAAACGGTTGGCGAGTGTTGCGAAGTATCCCGGCCAGTGTTCCTCGCCGACGGCTTCAATCATTTCGATCGATACAATCCGGTCGTATTGGCCGGTGACGTCGCGGTAGTCGGTGAATGAGATCTCTGCCTTCGAGTGCAGCCCGGACGTCTCGATGCGCTGCTTTGCGTAATTCAATTGCTCGGCCGAAACCGTGACGGCCGACACATCGGCACCAGCGACCGCGCCGCGCTCTGCCATGCCGCCCCAACCGCAACCGATTTCCAAAAGCGATGTTCCCGGCCCCAGCTGCAAAGCCTCGAGCACGCGCGCATACTTTTGCTCTTGAGCGGTGTTGAGATCTTGACCTTCGTTAGAATAGAGCGCGCTCGAATAGGTCATCCCCGGGTCGAGCCACAGCTTGTAGAACGCGTTGCCGAGATCATAGTGCGCTCGGATGTTGGCCTTGCTGCCCTCGCGTGTGTTCGAACGCTGCCGGTGCCACACCTTGTCAGCGCCGCTGACTTTGAAAAAGCCGCGCGAGGATGATTTCATTTCCTCGTAGTGATCGATGAAGAAGCGCATCATGGCGCCGAGATCTGGTGTATCGACGTCGCCATCCATGTAGCTCTCGGCAAAACCAAGACCGCCCCGGCGTGCGGCTCTCCACAGCGGACGCACCGACTTGAACGTGACTTGAGCAGCTTCCGGCCCGCGTCCGAGAACTGCCGACTGTCCCGAAGGCGCCGTTACGGTTACAGAGGCCTTGTTGAGACCTTTCAATACTTTCTTGGCGCCGCCCAGCAAAATTTTGTCGCGCGCTTTGGCGGCTGTATGGCGCAGCTTGCTGTGGGGTGCCCGTTTTGACAAAGCGGTAGTAGATTGAGGCATGGCTTAGTGTTTCCGTGTTGTCAGCTCTGCTTGGGGTCGGGCACGTAGGTTATGGCGTAGCCGGGTTTGCTGTCGCCTAAGGCCAAGGGCACGCCCTTCAGCCAAAGTTTCAGCGCCTCGACATGAATAGCGCTGATGATCTTGAGCGTCAGCAGGGGATAGCGGAACAGAAGCCCTAGAAGGCGCCGGTCCGACCAAGCCTCGGCGCGGCCCTTGAAGTGGGTTTTCAAAAGCGCGCCATCCGGGTCGGACAACTGAACACCGACGAGCAGATCATCGCCGGGAACGGTCACACGGAAGCCATAGCGCCCGGCGGCGGCTGCAAAAGGTGAGACATGCAGATCCTTGCGGGCCGATTGACCATAAAGCCGCCCGTGAGCCTCACCGGCCCGCATCACATAACTGCGCCGCTCGCCCCAGGTGTTGTTCACTTCGTAGATCAAGCCGGAGATGGCCCCGGCAGGAGACAGAGCATAGTAGACGCTCAAGGGATTGAAGACGTAGCCAAAGACACGCGGATAGGCGAGTAGCAGAAGCTGATGGCCATGCGTATCGATGCCCGCCGCAGAAAACACCTCGCGCGCATGGTCAGCCGCGAGTGTCCCATCGCCGGGGCCATGGTCGCGATCATGAAACGACAAGACGTTGAAGCGGTTGTGCGAAAACAGACGCGTTGTGGCAGCGGTCTCATCCAGACGATCAAGATCGAGCAGCAGGGAAAACACCCCATAGCTCAATGCGTGCACCTTGGGCCGCAACCGCTTGTGCACCACTGTTCCGGTGTAGATCTGGCTAAAGGGCATCATAGCGGGGCCACCAGCAGGCCGGGCGCGGGGGCTTTCGCCATTAGCCGGCGCGCGCTCAGCGTCAGCCGGCTCGACTCGCCTTCAACCTGCCACGGGCGGCGCACCGCGCCGAGATCTTCGGCCGCCGCCAGGCCTGACTGCAAGGCATCCTCATGGAAGCCGTAGGCGAAATAGCTGCCAGCAAACCACGTATTGTTCTGCCCCTGCAGCGACCAAAGGTGCTTTTGCGCGGCCAACGCGTTGCGATCGAACAGCGGGTGAGCGTAAGCAAAGCGCGCAAGAATTTTATCGGCAGCCGGCAGCATCGCCGGGTTGAGCGAGACGAAATAATTCTGTTGCGTTGGCAAAGGCTGAAGCTGGTTCATCCAATACGTCACGCAAGCGCCCCGCTCAGCGCCATCAGAAGATGAGCCGAGATAATTCCAACTCGTCCAAACCTTGCGGCGGCGCGGCATCAGGCGCGCATCGGTATGAAGGATCGTATCATTCTCAGCGTAGCGGAAAGCGCCAAGCCCGGTGCGCTCTTCGGGAGAGGGGTCGCTAAGCAGTCCCAGCGCTTCATCTGCATGGCACGCAATGAGGCAGCGATCGAAGTGCGCAACGCTGCCACTGCGCGTTCGGATGGAGACGCCGCTCGCGGTCCGGCTGATGGCGGTAACGCCGTCATCTTGAATGGCCGTGCCGCGAAATTGCGCCAGCAGGCGCGAGACGTATCCGCGGCTGCCGCCAACGACGGTGCGCCACTCCGGCCTGTTGGTCATCTGCAACAGACCGTGGTTGGCAAAGAACCGGGCGAAACTCTGAGCAGGAAAACCGAGCATCTCGGCCGCTGGAGCAGACCAGATCGCCGCTCCCATCGGCACGATATGACGCTCGATAAAGGCGCGCGAATAACCGCGCGCGGTGAGCCAAGTGCCCAGCGTTAGATTGGGATCGTCCGCATCCGATTGCAGGAGTGCCGCCTCACGGAAGAAACGCATCACATCGCGCGCCATGCGCCAATGCGTGGGCGACAAGAGATTGCTGCTTTGGGCAAAGAAACCTGCGGCGCCATTGCCATTGTACTCGTAGCGGCCGTTGTCGAGGGATACCGAAAAGCTCATGTCGGTGGTGGCCGTCGGCACGCCCAAGTAATCAAACAAAGCGATGAGGTTTGGGTAGCAGCCCGTGTTGTAGACAATGAAGCCGGTATCGATGGCGACCGTGCCGCCAGGCTCGGTCGCGTCGACGGTGTTCGAATGGCCGCCAAAGCGCGGCTCCTTCTCGAACAGGGTAACCTCGTGTGACCGCGACAACAGCCACGCCGCGCTCAAGCCTGAGATTCCTGCACCTACGACAGCTATACGCACGCCTCGTGTCACCCCTCCTGGCCCAGAGTTGCCACGCGGCCCCTCCCCCGTTGCAACCCACTCTACTTCGACGGCACGTTGCCAACTACACCGATAATCTACGAAGGCAAGTGCCCTCCGGTTTCTTGGTGGTCTGGCAAATTTGCCTCAACTGTGGCGGCACATTGTGTCTCCCCGTCAACAATGCGCCAAAGACCCGGCCGGCCAGCGAAAAAATTATTCGCAGGTTGGTAACCTTAACAGCTTGTTTACTAAAGTTTCCGCAAAATGAACAAGAGCGCTGAGACCAAAGCCTCGGGCGAATCCGTCAGTTGATCTTAGCAATCAACATTCGAAGTCGAACTCCGAGCCTCCGCGGATTCAGCGTGAATTTTTCATGCCGTCTCAATACGAAGGGTCACGTGATGTCCATTGATCAAGTCCTGCGTGCATTAGGAACCGTCGCCTGCATGTATACCGTCGCTCTCTCTGTGTCGGCCATGACGATGGCGTCCCTCGGAGCCGTCAGCTACCAAACTGCTGTATTGTGCAGTGGCCGCAACTGCGGAACCTCAACAACCGCGCACCACCACGCCGCACCGGCAGACGAGCCTTATGGTGCTGTGTTCCTTGCACCCATGATGATGTTTGCCGAATAGCGAACGGAAAAAGCTGTCTTGGCGTTTCAACACTGTGCGGGGGCTTTGCAGGTCCCCGCGCGGAGCGTTTCGAACAGTCTTAACCCGTCTTTTGCTGAGCTTTTACGAGATCATCGATGGCGGCAAGATCGCGGATCAAGACCTCAAAGTCCTTGAGGGGCACCATATTGGGGCCATCCGATGGAGCATGATCGGGATCTTGGTGGGTTTCGATAAATAGCCCGGCGACACCGGCAGCGACCGCTGCCCGCGCGAGAACGGGAACAAAACGGCGATCCCCGCCTGAGCTTGTGCCCTGCCCACCCGGCTGCTGCACCGAGTGGGTTGCATCGAAGATCACCGGCGCGCCTGTCGCCGCCATGATTGCAAGGGATCGCATATCGACGACCAGCGTGTTGTAGCCAAAAGAAGAGCCCCGTTCTGTCAGCAGCACGTTGGAATTGCCCGAGCCTGTCACCTTGGCGACCGCGTTCTTCATGTCCCAGGGGGCGAGAAACTGCCCCTTCTTGATCTTCACGACCCGCCCCGTCTGGGCAGCAGCCACCAGCAAATCCGTCTGCCGGCACAGAAACGCCGGGATCTGCAGGACATCGACGACAGGGGCAACGAGGTTGCAGTGCGCGATCTCGTGCACGTCGGTCACAACCGGAAGTCCAAGGCTCTCGCGGATTTCGGCAAACACGGGGAGAGCAGCTTCGAGCCCAATCCCGCGCTTTCCTGTCAGCGACGTGCGGTTCGCCTTGTCGAACGATGACTTGTAGACAAGACCTACCCCAACGCGCGCGCATATCTCCTTCAACGCGGCGGCCATCTCGAGCGCGTGTGCCCGGCTTTCCATCTGGCAGGGCCCGGCAAACACCGCAATACGCAGGTGATTGCCGAAGGTGACGTTGCCCGCAGTCACTGTGGGGCTTGCAGCGGTTGTTTCTTGAATGGTCATAGCCGATTTATACCATGCGAACCGCGGCAGGCCAGTGCACGGGACACTGTATCCCACTGCTGCGTCGATTTTTGTGCTGGCGGACCGTTAGCCCGCATGATGACAAAAGGATCAACTATCCCCTAAGATAACGGACTGGCCCCGCCCACCCGCTCACAGCGTGCCGGCCCTTCAAGGATCGTCGTATGAAAATCGTAATTGCGCCAGACTCGTTCAAAGAGAGCCTGACGTCCATGGAAGTGGCCAACGAACTGGAGACTGGACTTCGGCGGGTATGGCCAGACGCGGTCTACATCAAAATTCCGATGGCCGATGGTGGTGAAGGGACCGTGCAATCCCTGGTCGACGCAACCGGCGGCGACATTGTCAGTTGTTCGGCGCAAGGCCCTCTCGGAGTTGCAATCACCGCTTCTTACGGACTGCTCGGCGGCGGCAAAACCGCCGTCATCGAAATGGCGGAAGCCTCGGGCTTGCCACTTGTGCCGCGGGAACAGCGCAATCCGTTGCGCGCCTCGACGTACGGCACCGGGGAAGTCATTGCCGACGCATTGAAGCGCGGCGTTGAAGACGTGATTATCGGGCTTGGCGGCTCGGCCACCAACGACGGCGGCGCTGGCATGGCGCAGGCCCTGGGCGTGCGTTTTTACGCCGCCGATGGCGCTTTGATCACCGAGCCGCTCGGCGGTGGCATGCTAAACACGATCGCTCGCATCGATATGTCGGGTGTCAACCCCGCCTTGAAAAACTTGAAAGTCAATGTTGCCTGCGATGTCACCAACCCGTTGACCGGACCGAAGGGCGCCTCTGCCGTCTACGGACCGCAGAAGGGCGCAACGCCTGCCATGGTGGAAGAACTCGACCGCAACCTGCGCCACTTCGCGGCACTCATCAGTAGAGACGTCGGCATCGATGTCGAAGAGCGGCCCGGTGCGGGTGCGGCAGGTGGCATGGGCGCTGCCCTCATTGCCTTTGCGGGCGGCACGCTGAAGCGCGGCATTGAACTCGTTGTCGAAGCCACCAAGCTCGAACAGCATATGGCGGGCGCCGATCTCGCCATCACCGGTGAAGGCCGTGTCGATTTCCAAACCGCCTTCGGAAAAACCCCATCGGGCGTCGCCACCGCCGCGCGAAAATTCGGCGTGCCTGTGGTAGCAATTGGCGGGGGACTCTCAGAGGACGCGCGCGGCGTCTTTGAACACGGCATCGACGGCCTTGCCGCTGCCACGGTTAATCCAATGGATCTCGATACGGCCATCCGCAAGTCGCGCCAGTATTTGCAAGACGCAGGCGAGCGCGTGGCAAGATTGATCGTCATTGGCCAAAGACTGGCGGCAAATACGGCGGCAAAGCGGCCCGAGGCGCGCCGCGATTTCGACCGCATGGCCATTGCCCTGCGCAAGAAGCAGCAGACGGCCAGGCCCGCCCGGTTGCCCGTTTCACCAAAGCGGGGCGGCACATCGCGCTGATTTAAGCTAACCAAAGCCCAACGGAAAAGACTGCTTAACGCCTCAACGGCCAGTCGACACCGGCCCGCCGCAATGCATTTGCCACAATTGTTGGGCGAAGTGGGACAGGTGCGATTACAGCGTATTATACTTCCAAAGCCTCACACCACGAGCAAAACGCGACGCGAGATCCAGACGCACACCATCAAGGCGGGAAACAACATGAGTGACAGCGATCCATTCGAACCGGGCAGCCATGCTTTCTCGGGCGTCGTCAAATCGTGGAACGAACGCTCCGGCGAGCTCGTGACCGACAGCGGGCTTATGATCATTTTCAGCACTCAGAACCAGCCTGTCGTGCCAACGGGCCGCCGGGTCTCCCTCACCTTGAGAAAATTCCGCCCGCGCTATGCCGTGGTCGCCGTCAAAGACGAGGGCTAATTCGAATCCAGAGCGGCGCCAGAACAGGTCCCCATCATGCCGGTGGACTTGTCGTGTTGGTCTGCTAGAGCACTTTCAGAAGAGGCGGGTGCCGGGTCTTCGAAATGAATGCGAGAAAAAGAGCGAGAGCGCCGGTCCGGTTCACCGGATCGTCTGGCGCCCCCGGTGTTCCGTCACGATGCCCATGCCCCCTCCGTTTTGTTTATTGCAGTTGGTGATCCTGTCATGTTGCTAAGTTCACGCATTGTCACCTTTGCCGTTTTTATGATCCTGGGCCTGTCGTTTTTGGCGGGAACGGGCGTACTGGTCTGGGAGTTCTGGGACAGCGGCTGGTTTACCATCGCCACTCATGACAGCCATTTGTTCCTGTTCTTCCCAACTCTGGGCCTGGTCGCGCTGGCGGCCTTTTACATTCCGTCGCTAGCCTTCACCGACATGTATTGGCAGCATGTATCGCTTGGACGCGTGCGCTTCTTTGCCGGCTTTGCGCTGCTTGCGGGCGTGTCTTGGCTGATCGCGTCAACATTGAATGCAAGCCCCTACCGGCCGATCTGGGATATCGCGCCGCGCGTTCTGCAAGCCGACAAGTCCGAGCCCCAGGGCTGCGGTGCGCCACCAGCGAAGGCCTGCGAGCGCGTCGCCTTGCTCGAGAGCCTCGAATCCGTGCGCCAAGTCAGCAGCACGCAGTTTGGCCTCAAAGACTTTGTGCGCCAGTGCTCCGAAAATCCGCTGATCGAGTCATCGGGAACCCCAGACCCCAAACGCTTCTGCTTCGCTTCAACGCCGCTGTCAGCCAAGCCCGTCTTGTCGACGGCGCAAGATTGCTGTCGCGCGCAGACACGTTTCAAAGACACCATCCTCGCGCTGTCCAAGCCCACCAACCAGCAATCCTACACCGGCATCGTTCACGCGGTGCTGCTGCCGCTCAAGGTTTTCTTCCTCCTGCTTCTGGGGGCAATCGGCATCCTTCTGGCGTTGCGTTACAAGGGCGTCGCGGAACACTACCCCGATCAAATGGGGCGCGTTGATCTCGGCGTCGTCGTCGGTGCCATCGCAATGCTGATGTTTCCGCTCATGAGCCAAGGCTTCGTGCAAACCGCCGATGCGCTTTACGGCACCGCGCAGAACGAAGGCTTCAAGCCTATCGTCAATGCCATGAGTGCCGCGTTTGCGCTGTGGGCCTTGCTGCTACTCATGGTGTTCTACCGCCGCTATGACCGCGATCTTGAAATCGTCGGTAAGATGGCCGGCGTGCTCGCCAGCGCCATCGCCGTTTTGAAGTACGATCTGCTCGTGTCGATCGTCACCCGCTATCTGGGGTCTGGGGCGGGCTTCATGACCATCGCCGTCATGCTTGCCTTCAGCATCGGCGGGGCGTTCCTGCTGGTCTGGCCCCGGGCGGTGGCGTTCTTTGCTGGCAGCGCCGTTGCCGCCGGAGCGGTGGAAGCCGCCCACGAGCACGCTCAAACCGTCCTTAACCCTCCCGGGTCGCAGTAAAACCCTCCTGGGTCGTCGTAAAAGCGCCCGTTACCTAAAATTTTACGCAACCCTTCAACGCGCCATTAGGCTTTCCATTCTAACAATGGGGCGTGGGCTTCTTGAAAGGTACTGCGTTCCATGCTGATCACCCAATCCGATGCGACGGAAGCATCTTCGCTGGCGCTGAGTGCCGAGTCGGCACGCGATCACCGCTGGGCGCAGCGCAACAACTGCCGCATTGCTGCGGAAATCAGCCATCACACGCTGGCCGAAGCCGTGTCTTGCGTGATCCGCGACACGTCTTCCAGCGGCGCGCGCATCGAACTGACAAGCGTGCGCGGCGCATTTGCAGCCGGAACCGAGCGCATTCCTGACCACATCACCGTTGTCATGACGATCGACCGCATGGCCGTCGAATGCCGGGTTGCTTGGCGGCGCGGCACGATGATTGGCGTTCGCTATCTCTCGCCCGCCCGCTCACTGCCGAAAAAGCCTGCTGCGGCCCGCTTTGCCACGGCCAAGAAGCAGGACAACAGCCTGCTCGGCAAACTTTTCAAGCGCTAACCTCGCGCCACTGCCCCCTGGCAAGCCGCGGCATCTGCGATATACTTCCCCCTCAGTTCCCGTCTCATTCGCGGGGCAACACTGGGGGTTGTATGGCAGACGGCACGGCAATGACGCATGAAGAACTTCTGCAGTGTTTGGGAGAATTGGCGCGAAAAGCGCTCAAGCGCTATCCACTGCCGCCGGATGCCACCGCCAGCCTTATCAACGTCTCTGAAAATGCCACCTACCGCATCGATGATCCCACAACGGGAAAAAAGTGGGCCTTGCGCGTCCATCGCGCCGGTTATCACTCGCGCACGGGCGTTGCTTCGGAACTGGCTTGGCAAGCCTCCCTCAAAGCTACCAACACCATTGTCACGCCATCGGCCCTGCGCGGTCTCGACGGAGAACTGATCCAGAGTGTGGGCCACGAAGGCTTGCCAGAAGCGCGCAACGTGGTGCTGTTTGACTGGGAGGCCGGGGCTGAGCCTGCAGACAACGACGTTGGCGGCTTCGAGTTGCTCGGAGAAACGGCGGCCCGCATGCACCAGCATGTTCTCAAGTGGCAGCGGCCGCCATGGTTCGAACGCCATTCTTGGGATTTTGAAACGAGCTTAGGGGCCACCCCGCATTGGGGCCACTGGCAGGACGGCATGGGCATGACCGATGCGGCGCTGCAAGCACTCGGCGAAACTGCGCAACTCATAGAGAAGCGCTTGGCCGCTTTCGGCAAGGCCTCGAGCCGCTTCAATCTCGTTCACGGAGACATGCGGCTTGCCAATCTGCTGATGGATGGCCGCACGGTCAAAGTCATCGACTTCGACGACTGCGGCTTCTCCTGGTTCCTCTACGACTGCGCCACCACGGTTTCATTTTTCGAGCACGAACCGCGCGTGCCCGAGCTGATCGAGGCGTGGGTGCGCGGCTACAAACGGGCAGCAGAACTGGCACCCGAAGACCAAGCGGAAATAGAGACGTTCGTTATGCTGCGGCGCTTGTTGCTGGTGGCGTGGATCGGCTCGCACTCGGAAACCGATCTCGCTCAGTCGATGGGCGTTGCCTACACCGCCTCCACGATCCCGCTGTGCGAGCGCTACCTGTCACGCTTTGGCGAGGCGAAAGCGGTGTCTTTCGCCAGCGCGCCCGTCTCGCACTTGCGCCGCTTCTGGAAGCGGCTACCCTGAACGGGCTAGGCTTGCGCCAGCGCGTCGAGGCTTTCCGGCAAGATCTGCCCGCCATCGACGATGATGGTTTGCCCGGTGATGTAGCCGGCTTCCTTGGACGCCAGGAACAGTGCCGCGTAACCAATGTCTTCCACGGTGCCGAGCTTTTTCAGCGGCACGGAAGCGGCCATCGAGTTCTGATAGTCCTCGCCCAGCGCGATCAACCCTTCGGTCAAGATGTTCCCCGGAAGCACGGCATTTACGGTGATGCCGTATTTCGCGAGTTCGATGCAGGCGGTGCGCATGAAGCCGAGCTGACCGGCTTTGGAAGCGCCGTAGTGCGTCCAGCCAGGGAAGCCGGTTACCGGCCCTGTGATCGAAGATGTAATGACGATGCGGCCTTGATCGGATTTCTTCAAATACGGCAGGCAAGCCTTGATCGGCAAAAACGTGCCCTTCAGGTTGGTGCCCATCACCAGGTCCCAATCTTCCGCCGAAAGGTCTTCGATCTTGGCCTGCGGAAAAATGCCGGCGTTGGGGCACAGAATGTCGATGCCGCCGAATGCTGTGGCAGCGGCCTCTGCCATGCGCTGCATATCGCCGATCTGAGTGATGTCGGCGGCAAAGCCCAGAGCGGTTCCGCCAGCTGCGCTGAGTTCGGCGGCGACCGCATCGGCCTCGGCCTTGTTGCGCGACACAACCATCACCTTGGCTCCGCTTTTGGCGAAAACGCGGGCGATGCCCTTGCCAATGCCTTTGCTGGCACCCGTGACGATAACCGAGCGGCCGGCGAGTGATGACAACATGGTTTTGCTCCTGATCAGAACTGAAACGCAAACCGGCGGCAGAACCACTTCTGGATCCCGCCGCCGGTAAGGTTGAGACGCCGCTAAAGCTTACGCTTCCGTAAAGACCATGCGGCCGATGCGGTTGTGAACGTGAGGCGCAACAACCCGCAGCAACAGACCCCAAGCAAGGCCGATGGCGAAGATAGCCAAAGCGATCACCGGAATGTTACCACCGAAAATGCCTACGCCTCCGAACGTGTCGAGCTTGATCACGAGCAGATAAACGAGAGCGGCCTGAGCCACGAAGGCGATAAAGGGCGCCAGGATCGTCGAGATGAACCCGCCGCCGCCATTCTTGCGGAAGTAAACGATGATCGCGAGCGAGACGATGGACTGCAAGATCAACAGCAGCATCGTGCCGAACACGGCCAGCATGGTGAAGACCCCGAGGTACGCCTGAGCTTTCGGATCGTCAGTCCCAAGGAAGTAGGCAAAGAGGCCCACCCAAAGCGCCGCCAGAAGGGCCTGCATGGTCGAAGCGACATACGGGCTCTTGTAGGTGGGATGCGTGTGAGACAGCGCCTTCGGTAGAACGCCTTCGCGTGCAAGCGAGTACATGTAGCGGGCTGCCGTGTTGTGGAAGCACATGCCGCAAGCAAACGCGCTGGTGATGATCAGAACTGCCATGGCTTCAGCAGCCCACGGCCCAACGAATTCACCCATCGGGCTGATGAAGAAGTTACCGCTGTCCTTGACAGCCTTCACCAGCATGTCGCCTTCGGTTTTGAAGGCCGAGACGGCGCACCAGCTTGTGATGGTGTAGAAGATCCCAAGACCGATCACTGACAGGTACAGCGACAACGGGATCGTGCGCTTGGGGTTTTCCGATTCTTCAGCGTAGTTCGGAGCCATTTCGAACCCGACCCACGACCAGAATGCCATGAAGATACCGACGGCCGCAGCGCCCGCAACAATTTCGGCATCACCGATTTTTTGCGCGGCCACATCGGTCATGACGTTCATCAGATTGAGAGATTCAGTGTTGAAGCTCGTGCCGCCCTTGGCCGTGAAAACAGCAATATCGAAGATCAGCAAGAAGATGACTTCAAGTACCAGTGCAACGCCAAGTACGGCTGCCGAAAGCTGGACGTCAAAGTAGCTGAGGATGGCAGCCAGCAAGATCGCAAACAGCGAGAGGTAGAGCCACGGAATGTTGAGCCCGAAGTGCGTTGAAAGGTAAGCGTTCGCAAAGAACGCGAAGATGCCTGTTAGCGAAGCTTCGAAAACACTGTAGGAGACGAGCGAGGCAAGACCAGCTGACATGCCGATGTCACGGCCAAGACCCTGGCTGATGAAAGAGTAGAAACCACCCACGCTCGAAACGCGCGTGGCCATGGCGGCGTAACCAATTGAGAAGATCGTCAGAACGATCGTCGCGAGCAAGAATGCGGCAGGCACATAAGTGCCGTTACCAAAACCTGCAGCGACCGGCACGTTGCCGAGCATGGCTGTCATCGGAGCTGCACCAGTAACGGTGAGGAACAGAACCCCAATCAAGCCAACGGCATTTGTGTGAAGCCGCTCGACGCCTTTTTCGCGCCCAACTTCATAACTTTCCTGCACCACTTCGGTGCTCATTGTATCACTCGCCACTTTGATTTCCCCTTGTGCTCTAGCTTCTGTTCGCTGCAGCACGATGCTGAGCGACCCCTGTCAATGCCAGCCACCCCCGTGGCCACGGTTGCTGATAATGGTCTGGGTTGCGAATGAACGCAAGCGGGGTCAATGGCTGGTAGTGGGTCAGTTTGAATTCTATGCGGCTTTTTTGTATGGACCGCGCTTTGCGGGTTTGGCTTCGGCGGCATCCAACAGCGCGACGATATCGGAAACTTCCCAAAGCCGGGAACAGATACCAGCAGCCATTGCTGGCGACATGCGCAGCTTCGAATGTATGCGGCAAAAGTTGTAGTAAACGAAATGAAGCGCGACGGCATGGGCGTGGTTTTCGATCTTCTTTGAGAAGGCATTGGTCAGGCGCGTCAAGCGACGCATGTGCATCCGCATAGTAAGGTTCTGGCGCTCAACGTAGGACGTTGAGACGTGTTTATCATCCGGATCGCCTTCAATGCGGGTCTTTTTAATGCCCGAACATTCGGCGGGGCTGTACCGGCCCTTGGCGCTTTCCGGTGAAGCCCCGTAGATTTTGATGAGCTGAGCGTAGTCAACATCTGCGCCGAAGGCTCCCTCAACGGCTTGCAGATATGGTGCATGACCGTCGCTTGTCAGTTGAACCCGATTAGCCAGCCGCGACGCGAGATCTCCTATGAAGGCGCTTGCATACTCTGCATCACGGCCACCAACGAGCCAACCCACGATGAGTTTTGTATCAGCATCAATGGCCGTCCACGTCCAAGTGTCGCCAGCAGAATCCGGGGCGGCGACTGCCGTCGTGACATTCTTTTGTTTGGCGTAGGTGAATGACCAGATTTCATCAACCTGCACACGTTTCGCGGTCACGCCGCGAACATGTTCATCATGATAGGCCGAGCAGGCCCGTCCCGCATCTTCAAGCAACTTTGCGACGGTGTTCTTCGACACGCCAACCGTGCGCGTGATTGCCCGAATGCTCATGCCCTCGCACAGTAAGTGTAGGATTTGGGCGCGCGTCTCATGGGTCAGCTTGTTCATGACCCAAATATAAGACACTATGCTTTACCGGTCAAGCATCTTCGGTCAGTTTATTCGGGTGGGCGCGGAACTTGTCTGACGCTCTTTTTTGCTTTTCGAACCGGTCCGCGCCTTGATGGGCGCGTTGCGACGGTTCCATTGCCTGACCGATCTGCTCCGCGTACCGCATCCAATCCGGCGGACGAACCGCTTGCGTCTGTTTTTTGAGCTTGGTCATTTAAGGCGTCCTCTTGCGCACTCTGTACAGGTAGTAAATCAGCTCGGTAAACTAAGTGTTGCGCCTGCTCACTGTAAGCTGGGCGACCAATTTTCGCCACCAGCTCATACATTGCTTTCGTGGGGCGAAGAACACTTTTGAACAGCGATCGCGCCTCGTGAGCGTCAATGATGAAATCGTGTGACGGGTAGTCCGATACGAGCCTTACGACTGCATCGGCCTTTGCATTAGACGCACTTTCAGCAAGACGGTTCCCGTACTCAGTGGCAACCCTCAAATTTCTGAGATCACTGCCTAAGACGTCGGGGTTGATTTGGCCGTAAACTGGCGCCATCACGCCAGTAACAATTTCGGTCGCTATCGCGGATGCCCTGTCAAAACTGATTGTTGCGCCTTGTGATTTGATACTCATCATAATCTTGTCGAAAAGCTGGCAGCACTCATCCGAAAGCCCGTCAAAAGCAGTTCTTACGACAAGCCCCGATTTTCGCTCACCAATCTCGTTTGGCTTTAGAAGTTGTACATCGAGTGGGCCTAACTCGGACACATCGCTCATGTACAGTTCGGCGGCACCAAGCGCCAACAACGTTCCAGCACTTTTGCAACGTCGAGGTACATAAAGTGAGAATTTAGCCGAGGTCGTTTGCAGCAGGCGCGCAATCTGGAACGCTGAGTTTGCCAAGCCGCCGTTGGTAGTAAGTATGAGCAGCGAATTCTGCTTGTAAGGCTGCCGGTCGTTCGCTTGCATCGATCTGACAAGCTCTGAGTACCCTTGGCCATCAATTCCGCCGCTGTACAAGTAGACACTAGCATCCAACTCGTCTGAAACGACCTTAGCTAGCCGACCAATCTCTTCATCAATCATTGCGCCACCTAGCTTGCGCCGCCTTTTGGGCTATCGCTTTTCGCTGTTCTGCCGTCAGCTTTTCAGCGCGTGACCTTCCGCCTTTCAAGCCACCACGCCGTCCTAAGCTGACGGCAGCAGGGTCTTTCTGATGCTCGTTCGCCGTTTGGTCGCGTTCTCCAGTCTCGCCGGTAGCGACGGATACGATTTGCTTTGCAAGCAGGTTGGCGTCTCTTGGCCGCTTGAGTATTTTCTTGGTCATGTAAAGAGCATGGCAGGCGTTCGCGAACCTTGCAACTATTGTCAACCCGGCAAAATTTCAAACTGACCCACTACCCAATGGCTTGGTGAACGGGCATCACCTGCCTTTTTACGAGGCAAAAAAATCTCGCGTGCGCAATGTAAACCAACGCGAGCCGCTGCAATTGAGCCAATCAGCCGAGCTTCATTAAACCCAGAACGTCGTCGCTCGACATCACGTGACCGTAGATCATGTTCATGATCTCAAGCTCTTTGTGGTGCAGGTCGTCTGATCCCGCAGCGCAGCAATCTTCCACGATCACCACCGCGAAGCTCTCGTCGGCAAGGCTGCGGACGGTGGACGACACGCATTGATCGGTGAAAATCCCGCAACACACGACGGTTTTTATCCCCAGGTTGGTGAGGATCAGCCGCAAGTTGGTACCCGTCAGTGCACTGTCGGTCGTCTTCGTCACTTCGATTTCATCGCCCTTGGGCGCGAGTTGTGGGATGATCTGCGAGGGCTGCCCCGCTTTCGGCAGCAGCAGATTGTTCCAACCAGGCATTTTCTGCGACAGTGAACGGTCGCGTCCATCCAGCGTATGGCAGGCTATCCGCGCAAACAGGCATTCGATGCCAGCCGCGCGGAACCGCGTCAGCAGGTGTTCGGTTTTTGGAATGACTTGGCTGTGCATGCGCTCGTGAAAGGGTGTCCACGCATCCCAACGGCGCTGCTCTTCAGGCGGCAAGGTTGCCCGGTCTGGCCGCTCCAAATAGGTGTTCTGCACGTCGATGATCAGCAGCGCGGTCGTTGCCGGGGTCAAATCCGGATCGGCAGGCTCGGGTGCACCATCATAGTAGATCGAACGATAAGACGTTTTCCAGGACATGCTTCTTTCCTCTGGAGTGGTTTTGAGCTTCGATAGTGTCAGGCACCGCGACTTATACCTATCTCAAGGCATGATCCTCAGTCACCCCGGCCGCTGCCAGGATGTCCGCCTCTCAACCCTTCAGAACCGGGATTTGAACAGACCGCGCTTGTCATAGACTTCGGCAGCTTCTTCGATGAAGGCCGGCATCAACACGGCACCATGAAGCGTGCGCAATTTAGCCGCCGCGGCGAGCAACTGTGATTTCGACTGGGCACGGCCCGGGCGCAGCAATTCATAAATCCGCATGATCGTCTCTTGGGGCACGTCGACGAGTTCGGCCGAACGCTCGAAATTCTGCGCAAGGGTCGGGCGGCCCGCCGCGCGCGCAATCTCGGCCTGTTGGCGCAGCGCGCGCTGCGTAATGCCCAGATCCTCCAGCGTCACGGTGTCATCGAGCACGTTCTGCAGCGTGATCTCATCGAGCCCCTTGCCGCGCTTGCCGCGCACCAATTCTGGCCGGTTCTCGGCCAAGGGATAGTCGCTGGTCTTCAGCGGATCGTGGCTCATGATGCGCCTCCTAAGAGTGCGATTTCGATCTCTTCAGGTGCCGCGCCCTCAACCGTCATTTCCGTTTCAATGGCGTAGATGAGCGACACGCGTGCGTGAAAGCGGGCCCCCATGGCCTCGCCGCGTGTCGGCACAACCACCGGATCAGGCATGTCGCCGCGCGCATAGGCAGCAGCATTAAGGCCCATGCGGTGATAGTGCTCCAGCGAAGTGATTGGCGAATTTGAAAACAGTTCGAGATTGTTGTGCGGCAGGCGGTCCTTGTGATGAATCACGGCCGTTCCCTTGGCCTGGATGCCGATGCCAACGCCAGACCCCGCCAAACGCGCCGCACTGAGGCCAAGAAAAGATGTATCAGCCGTATGCTTGAGGCGCACAATGCGCGGCGTGCCGCCGCCCGATCTGATGCCTTCGGTGAGCACGCGCAAGATGGCCGACAGCGGGTGGCCAGCGACCGTCTGGAACAGCTTTATCCCAAAGGCCGGGCTGATGCCGATTACCACTTCGCGCGGCTCGCTGCCGATCGTTGCCGGCCCCATGACGGCATACGAGATGCGCCGGCTCTCAGCGGCTTTATGTACGCCCTCGGCGCGGAGAACCTCGTCGCGCGTCAGCACATCTCGAATGTTGATCAGCTCTGCGCGGCGCGCCTCGCTCACCCGGTAGCCGCTTCCCGGCCCTAAATAATCGTTGGGGTCGTTGATGGCACTCATCACGCGGCCGCCCCGAACCATGGCCGAGGTTTGTAAATAGTCGCCCGAAATGCGCAAGCGCACGAGTTTCAAGAGGTTTTCCGCCTCTTCCACAAAGCCGCGCTTTGCAAGCGCCTTGATCACATCAACGACGGTGATACCGCGGCTTTGGATGGCCTCGCTGATCAGTGCCACATCGCGCGGCACATAGCTTTGCGTTTCATCCGAACCCGATGCCGCCACAACGCTTGCCTTCATGGCGGCCGTCGGCTGGCTGAGCCCCAACTCTTCGAACACCGCGCTGATGGCATCGACGGCGCGGGTGCGTAATTCGAGGACGCGCGTTTCTTCAACGGGTGTCAGCCCGCCGTCTGTTTCGAAGTCGCGTTGCAGCACCAGGTAGTCTTCGAGTTCTTCGCCATTGAGCAAAGAAGCGTTGAACGAATTGTCGTACTTCAGGATCGACCCGAACCCGGAACATATAAGATCCGAGCCCGACATCAGAAACGGCATGATCTTGGCGCCAACGCGGATTTCAGATTCGGTCGGCCGCGCATCGTTGCCCGAAGCACATTCAAGGTCGAGCCACACGGCGATGAGGTTTTCCGCCATAAGCTCGCGCATGCCGCCGGGCACCGTGCACGTCACTGGCGCCCCATCGATGCCGCCGTTCTGGGTGCCTTGCACGCCCATCGCGCGCTGCAGGCATAGGCAACGCGCTTCGAGATACAGCAATGATTTCTTCTCGTGAAACCCCATCAGTAGTTCCGACCCCGCGCCCGAGGTACAGCGCATCTTGATGCCGCGCGAGGCATAGCCAGCCGCTAGGAACGCCTTCGACCAGGGTGTGTCGTCGCCATCGATGAAACTCTTTTCGGTGCCGTAAACCGACACCGTTTCGGCATACGACGTGAACCCGGCCATGCCGATGCGCAGTTCTTCAGCTTCCTCGCTTGAGCACTGGAACAGTGCCCCCCAGCGCCCCACACACGCGCCGACGGCGCATGCTACCGCATTCGACCAGGCGTTGCGCGCAACGCGCATGGTGGTTTCGATTTCGTCAAAGCCGAAGGCGACGGCTGTTGCAGCGTCGGCCGCCATCTGCAGCGGATCGTCCTTGGCATTGGTGACATGCGCTTGGTTACCGGGCGTTTTCCGGGCGCGCATTTTACTGTAGGCAAAGGCAATCTCGATCGCCGAGAGATGCGCCACCACGTCGGCAAGTTTTGCCGGCGTCATCCCGTGCGCAAGCCGAACAAGTTCGAGCCGGGGCACGTTCATGTCGACGAGCAGGCGCGCCACTTCGATCGACGGCATGGCCATCGCTTCCGGCGCAATGGCGGGGTCGATGTGGTAGCGCGCGATGAAGGCGTCGATCATGTCGAAATCTGCGGCTGCGCAGCCGTCCATCGACGCGACACCGCCTGCACTCAATATCAAGGCCGGGTCTGGATCGAAGGGGCTGTTGAATGCGCTAAAACCGTGGGTGGCGTCCTCGGCGGCAAATTTGTCGAGCCGCAGTGGCCGTTCATCCCAGTCGGAAAACCGCTTCCAACGATTGGCGGCAGGTCGGGCGCTATCGGTCACGATCCGGTCCATGGGGTTGGCAGCCCATCTCGGCGAGGCTGCAGGCTGAGGCTTGATGTCCGAAAGCCTAGCGTAGCATTGCAGCCGTCAGCAGCAAGCGCTTCCATCTCTCGTGATCGTTAGAGAGCTGCAGAAATGCAGAACTGCATTTCGCAAAATTTGATTGCCGCTCCGGTCAGCACTCGGCTGCGGCGGCAAATCCCTACTTAACCGGCGCGTAGGTGTCGACCCGCTCCGTTCGGCCATCTTCGTGTGTGATCGACAAGCCAAACCACTTGCGGCGCACTTCGTCGGCATGGACTGTGGGATCGTAAACCGATGACACCACTCCAAGCTGCGCCATTTCCAGGCGCCCGATGGTCTGCAACACTGCGTAGCTATTGACCACGACGTTGCGGCGTGTGCCCACCTGTTGAACTTGAGATGTCACGAGTTCCAGCTGTGCATCGAGAACATCGAGCAGTGTGCGCTGACCGACACGCTCTTCTTCACGCACACCAGCGAGTGCAATTTGGTTCGACTCGACCTGCACTTTGTCTGACTGCAACTGTGCGCGCGCCGCCTGCAGCTGCGACCAAGCGCCGGTGACCTGCGCCTGCACTTCCGTGCGCCGCTGCTCAATTTCTTGCAACCGGCTTACATGCGTGTGTTTGGCTTGGCGCACGCGGGCATAGATCTCGCCGCCGTTCTCGTAAATGGGCACAAAGACCCGCCCGGTAACCGAAGCGCGCTCCTGCTCTTCGACCTGCTTTGAGGGCTCAAAGGAATCGGTGAGGTTCGCCGAAACACTTACCTGCGGCAGCAACTCACCGCGAATCTGATCCACCTGAAACCGCGCTTGGCTTTCGAGGAAAAGCCCTGCTACCACGGTCGGACTCTCGGCCATCGCTGTGTCGACCGCCTCGTTCAAAGACCGGGGAAGTACCGCTTCATAGCCGTGGGGCTCGTTTAGATTGCCGGGAGGGTGCCCAATCACCTGTTCGTAACGGGCGCGGCTGGACTTGAGATTGGCCTGCGCCAAATCCAGCTGAGAAATGGCGCCAGCGCGCCGGGCCTGCGATTGCGCGACGTCGGTCCGCGTGACTTCGCCAACGGCGAACCGGTCTTGCGTCGCCTTCAACTCCTTGGTCAAAAACCCTACGTTGCTCTCGCGCAGCCGCAGGATCGCCTGATCGCGCACGGTATCCATGAAGGCCGTGACCGCATCAAGCAGCACTTCCTGCTCTACGCTGCGCAGCTGTTCGCGACCGGCGCGAACTCCGGCCTCGGCACCGCTGACGGCGTTGGTCGTGCTGAACCCATTAAACAGCAGCTGCGATGCATTGAGCTGATAAGTCTTCGGGTTGGTTGTACCGTTGTTGTCGACAAAGCCGGGTCTTTGCGGCTGAGAGTTCGAGTACTGACGGGAGAAATCTGCTTGGCTCGTGATCGACGGCCGGAAAGCGGAATTGGCTATGGCGACATTTTCGTCGGTCGCTCTGAGGCGTGCGCGCTCGGCGTCGAGGCGAGGGTTATATTGGTAGGCCGATGCCAGCGCCTCGTTGAGGCTTTCCGCGTGCGCCGGCGCAAGGGCGAGCGCCCAGGCGCTCACCGCTGCGAAAACCGCCAGCACAGTCCATCGCGAAAACTTCAGCATCAAATCCCCAAAGCAGCTGCTCATCACGTCGTCCCGTAGCGCGGGCTACCCGGCGGGTTGAACTCATGGCACGCGAGTCTGCTAGCAATTCGCTAACACGTTAGTGAACCCAAGTCTGCGATTCGCACACCGCGAAAACTGTCTGCACATTCAATGAGTCGAGGACCGTGACCCGTTTCACACACCGGATCGCTGTCACAAAGCCGCTGCAGCAGGTTAGGCTCTCGTTGAAGCGGTTTGGACCTCATTCAAAATACGAAGGAGGCGGCCTTTTCGAATCCCGGCAGCGGCAACGCTGCTGCATCGAACATTTCGGTCGAATCAAACCCGCCCGCGTGACGCCGCCAAAGCGTTGCCTTCCCTGCCGCGCCGCGCGCAGACACGACAGCCAATCGCCCATTTTGGCTCAGCTGCTCGAGCAGCGCCTGAGGAACTTCTTGCGCTGCACCTTCAACAAGGATCACATCGAACGGCGCTTTTCCGGGTACGCCGAGCCCCATTGGCCCGGTCACGACATCTACACCACTGTCACGGTGGCTCGCGAGCGCGGCTCGGGCATGGGTGGCAAAAGCTTCGTTTTCTTCCAGAGCTGTAACGGACTTTGCCAACCGAGCCACAATGGCTGCTGAATAGCCCATTCCCGCTCCAACGATCAGCACATCGTCGTGCGGCTCGATGCTGCACATTTGCAAGAGCTTGGCAAAAATCCGGGGTGCCATCAGCACCCGCGGGGGCGTGCCCTTGGCATCGGCATCGTCGAGCTTCACCTCGAGATCGCCATAGGCGACGGCGCGGCGAGCGGACGGCACAAAGGCTTCGCGCGGCACTTCAAGCATCGCACGAATAATCCTCCGGTCGGTCATATCGCTCGGCCGCACTTGGCTTTCGACCATGTTTTTGCGTTGCAGCACCACGTCAGCCATAGAACACCCCTCCTGGCTGCGCCGCCCCGCCAGACTTGGCGGCGAGCGCAGCGCGCCCCTTGGTATGTATCCAATCCGGCGGAAGGCGCAAACGGAGTTTGTCGTCACGGGGCCTGCGAATCGGAACGAGAGCCCCCAACAGTCTCATGAGTAGCTTGTGCGATGCGCCACGACCATGATAGGAACCCGCTTCATCCGATTTTAATCGGTGATGCCGCAAAGAAATGCAGGCTTTTGAGCCTGCAATGAGGCCACGTGGCGGAGTGGTGACGTAGCGGACTGCAAATCCGCGTACCCCGGTTCAATTCCGGGCGTGGCCTCCAACACTTCACGCATTCAAAAATCGTCTAAAGGTTCAGCGTATGCGGCCCGCAAAAGATCGGCCGCGTGTCAAGTTTAGGTGTGGAATTGCCAGACTTCGCGCACCCTAAATACCCTCTCGCCAGCCGCAAATGAGTGTGCTAGACGCTGCGCTCGCCGGAAAACCGGGCGTCCTGATCCGTGGTAGCTCAGTGGTAGAGCATCCGACTGTTAATCGGACGGTCGTAGGTTCGAGCCCTACCCACGGAGCCAGTTTTCAGGTTGTTTTTGACACCGCGTGTTGCCCCCTGCGGGGCACTTAATTTCCGCGAGCAATATCTGCTGCGGCCCCCAAGTCCTTCATCACCCTCACCGGCACCCCGCTGCCACCGGGACAATCGGCTGATTTAAGCTGATCGAACACCGCAACCAGGTCGCCCTTGAATTGGGGTGTCTGCGCCCGGCGCGCTATGCCCGTTGCCAACGCGCCGTTGCTCCAGCGCGGGCGGCACATGAGTTTGCCGAGATACTCGGTCAAACGCACTTTCATTTGATCGGGCGGCACCGGCTGCGTCAGGGTTGACATGCCCTGCCAATGAGCCAATTCAGCGTGCGCGGTCCATGCCTGCGCTTGCGCCGGGTCAATCAGCGGACCCAGAACCTCGCCTAGCTTTTCGGCAACGCGCCGCACCGGCATTGTCTTGATGAGGCGTGACAGGTCTGCAGCCTCGCTCTCTTCGAGGGGCTGGATCGCGAGGTCGCCGTAGTCTGCAACGCCGCCAGCTTCGAGCACCGGTGGCCGTGTCAGCCATATTTTTGCGCCTCGAAAATCTGCCGCTGGCACACTCGAACCTGACATATCGGTACCCTGCAGATGCGCCTGAAGGAATGATGCCGCATCCAGTTGCACATCTTTCAAAACCGCGCCTTGCAGATGGGCGTAGTTGAACAGCGCGCCCTGGCTGCTGGCCGAGGAGAAATCGGCGCCCTGCAGCTGTGCGCCGGTCAGATCGGTGCCTTGCAATGAAGCAATCAGAAACTGGGCACCCTGGGCGGCAACGCCGCCGGTCAAGTCCGCTTTATCCAGCTTGGCGCTTGAAAAATCGGTGCCACTGAGCAGCGCATATGAAAGATCGGCTTCTTCGAGCCGCGCATCGGTGGCGGTCGCAGCCCGCAGGTCAATCCCGCTCATGTGCGCGCCTTGAAGCCGCGCCCGCGAAAGATTCGCGCGCTGTGCCGATGTGCATCGGGCCTTTGACCGGTCTTCACTCAGCAGCAATTCGTTGGCGTCGGCGCAGTGCAGCCAAGCGCCGCGCAAGTCGGTGCCGGCAAGGCTGGCGTCGTCGAGATCAGAGCCGGTCAAATCGGCCTGATGCAGATCTGACCGGTCGAGACGCGCAAAGCGCAAATCGCGGTTGCGCAGTGCGAGGCTCGGCTCACCGGCTGTCAAATCCTTGTCCGCAACAAGATCGGTATCGGTGACAACGATATTGCGCTGAAACACGCCGAACAGCGAGCCGTCGGCACTGGCCGTAACCAGGGGCAACGAAAATCCGGCATAACGCTGCCCGGTTTCGCTATCGCGCTCTGTACCGCTGATCGAGCGGACAATGCGGTCGAGCGCTTCACCAGGAATGGTGGCGACAAAGAACGAGAACAGCGCCACCAGCGACAGCACGATCGTGGTCGCCACAAAGCTGAACGGATGCGCCGATGTGGTGCGCATGAACGCTTGGACGAATGAGGTTTCAGCGCGCATCAAAAACACACCGATGGCAATCAGCATGGCGATATCAACGAGCAGTGCGCACCGGTGCGTCCAAGTGATGTTGACATCGTGATACGGCAGAAACACCACTTGCACGTAGAGCAGCAAAACGACCGGCAAAGCCACCAGCGTCAGCCA
>Ga0247837_1001986_pt1 | contig 40214 bp, 57 predicted proteins | sample LaCtaG_2_FD_187115 | JGI IMG/M metagenome (GOLD analysis project Ga0247837, IMG submission 187115) | Freshwater microbial communities from meromictic Lake La Cruz, Castile-La Mancha, Spain - LaCruzMarch2015_14.5m | ecosystem: Environmental > Aquatic > Freshwater > Lake | place: Spain: Castile-La...
ATGCCAAGGGACAAAAGTACTGAACCGTCACACAAAACGGCAAGCATTGCGCTAAGATCATTGTTTGTAGCGTCTTTTATTTGGTCAATAATTTCGGTGTGTGTCATCATAATACCCCAATCCGTTAATAACAAAAAAAAGTGTGAATTTCAATAGCGTATTTCATACAGTCACCTCAATTAAAAATCCAATACACATTCGCGCAGAGTACGCATTTCATCATGCCAAGATTGACCGCATATGTAATCAACCTCACCATTTACAAAAACTACGCGACTGTAAATTCCGTAATCTTTCCAAAGTGATAGGGGCAATTCCAAGCGCCACCCAATTTTTGACTTGGTGTTGTGTCTACAGCGTGAAGAAATTAGTTTGTATAGGCTTATCTGTTCTGATTCTGATAAATGAGTAGCGCCGCCCTCAACTTTTGCAGCATAAATACGGTTTGAAAGTGAATCTTGCATGGTTTTCCCCTTGATTAAAAAAAGCAAGCTAAAACGATAGCCGCGCCGAAAAGTATCACGCCGATAATGTCATTAATCATTTGTTTCCCCTGTTTTACGAATAGCTGCTATGACGTTATCTATGACTTGTTGCTTTGACGCGCTTTCTGGTGTCCACCGTATAGCCTCATATGCAGCATGAAGAATCTTCACTTCAGTATGAAAGTTAGCATCGGTCAGTTCATCAAAAAATAACTCCGCAATTTTGTCGCCGTCATAGCCTAGTAATTGTGCGATTGATTGAGTTTTCATTGTGTGATTCCCTTGTCGTTAGTAACGTTGTCAGAGTTGACAAACAAATTTTCTCACACTATGCAAGCGCAAAACTAAAAAAAGATCATGATATTTAACTCTTAGTGTTGACTTTCCTATAGTTTTTTCCTATGATGGTAAAAATGTATTGATGGGTGCTTTCTATCATAGTTAGACAATCACACGTTTTTATTAAATAGTTTTTAGTCCAAGGTTTGCTTCGCTCGGTTTGCCCGATAGCTAAAAACTAATAGATTGTGGTTTTGCATAGCGGCTGTATGTTCATACAGCACTGTACGGAAAACCGGTGTATGCCCATACAGGCTGTATAGAAAAACAGTCTACGGATGAACAGTACTGTACATCCAACCAGTATAGGGCAGGTGGGCGGCATATACCCAGTCTAGCACCACCCGCGCACTATTCTAACTGGGCTAGTACACGACCTTTACCCCCTCCCGCACTATTCTAACTACGGGTAAAAAGTAGGCTAGCACCTCTTCGTAAAAAAAATTACTAGCCCAAAATATTTAAATAATATTCTGAAAATAATTTTCAATTATTTTAAATAACTCTGGTCGTTTTGTTTTTAATAATAATAAATCTCTCGATGGCAAAAACTTTTTGATCGATTGATTAAAACTAAACCAATAGTTTGCTTTCAACTCGACTGGATTATTAGATATTAATTTAATATTAATATATATATCTGAATTTGGTTTAGTATATATATTCCATGTCGATCCATAAAATTCTCTTAGCCCTGCTTCCAGACCCCAGTTTTCGTCTGGCACATTCCCTTGGTACGTTCTCATTTTTTTCCTCGGACTAATTTCAGGTCGCGACGTACCAACGTACCGTACCACCCCTATATTTATAATAGGGGGTAAGTACGGAGTACGTTATTGGATTTCGCTTCGCCAAACGTACTAAAGTACGCAAAAGTACGGTACGGTACGTTGAGTACGTTTTAGCCATTTTTGTTCAAAATCATCGCTGTGGAATGATTCTCATTAACAACAACCCAACCGTTTTCATGCGGTTTTATATGCTCTGCGATTAATAAATCCGATATTAATCCTCCTTTAATTGACGGTTTCATTTGTTTATTTGCAGTGCTAGATTCAAGCCCAACATTATTAATAAGATAATCAACTAATGCTGATCGACTAATATATGGTTGATTATTAATAACCTCCGAACCTGATGCCCACCAAGCATTTTCAAATAGCTTTCTATTCTTGTCATAAGTGCTAACTTTTTTGGTTTCTTTTTGATTATCTTTTGGTTGATAATCTTTAATCCTAAATACAGCACCTGTGATCGGCTCGTTGTCCTCGTCCACCCAACCAAGGTCTACAACCTCAAGTTCCCCAAAGATGTCTTTAGGTTTTTGGGCATCCTTCATTTTGGTGCAAGTGATCTTGATGACACCTTCCTCTTCGCTTGCAACCAAGATACTGGTATCCAACGCTCCACGCCATGCAGACGAGCCTCTAGCCCTTGCTTTGGCATCCGCAGCGTGTGCAACGTGGTGTAAGAAGGCTGTGGTCGCTCCTGTGGCGCTTGAGATCAGGTTGCATGAGTTAATCATGGCTCTTGTATCTCTTGCGCTATTTTCGTCGCCTGACATGTGATTGTTCAGCGTATCAATGACGATTAACGAGATGTCGTCGTCAGTTAAGGCGCGAACTGCTTTAATCACTTGTAAGGCTGAGTCTGGAGCGTCCAGATCGATAGGCTTGTTGCTGATGAGAAGGCTGTCTAGGTCGGTATTGTTGTTTGCCTTTGACCAAGAGGCTAGACGTTGACGTAGACCGTAGATGCCCTCGCCAGCTAGGTAGACGACTCGCCCAGGCTTGGTCTTGATCCCCGCCCACTGTTTACCAGAGGCAATGTGTGCCGCCATATCAAGTGCAACAAATGTCTTACCAACGCCAGATTCGCCGTAGATCATAATGGTTGCAAACGATGGTATCCAACCCTTGATGACCCAAGGTATAGGCGATGGTTGATTCAGAAAGGACGTTGCCCTTGTCAGAAAGTAGTCAGGGTTTTCTGACAGATGATCGAGCAAGTTTTCAGCCGCTTCTGACCCTGCGGCGCTCGATGCTGCGACATCGTGATCTGGCTCATAGCGTACGATAGAGCGTACGATTTGCTGTATTTCGCTACTGGGTAAAGGCACTTCGCAGCGAGTCTCGTTTGCCATACTAATGGCTGCAAGAATCTCTGGCTCTGCCATACCTCCAGCTCTCATGTAACCAGCCAGAGAGGTTAGACCGTCATTGCGATTGCCTTGAATAATGTTGCCGGATGCTGAAGATGAGGTCTTCTTGTGCTGCTCAAATGCTGCATTCCAAGCCTCTGGCACAGCCATAGGCGCTACGCCCTCAAACGGGTCGCTAGAGGCCTCCCACTCGTACTTTCTGCCCTCAATGTCGGATGGGCAAGCCAAGAAATATCGACCATTGGCTAAAAAGTCGATCCCCTCGGCAACCTTGCAACTTCGCATATGAGGTGCGTAATTTGCAAGGAAATGCTCTCCGCCCCCAGCGGTCAAGGCTTGGATCGTATCTGGGCATTCGCCATAGGTTTGCTTAAAGTTTTCCCATGAGGCATCCCCACCGTTGCGAGGATCGATGTCAAAAACCACGATACCTGACTTCTCACCAGCCGCCACACCGATGTTATATTCTGGATTCTCTGTCCACCATCTCCTAATCTCGTCTTGATCTGTTGTGGCATCATGTACGCCATGCCGAGTCGCAGGAATTTTTCCATTTGGAACGACAGGCAAAACGTACCAACCCCACGATGCATAGGTAAGTGCCGCTTCGAGTTTATTCATGTTCAGCCTTCAACTTTCCTTTTGTTTTAACCTGCAATTCGTACTGTCTTGCCATAGGAGGATGTTTGCCCCAGCGATAGATAACGTGCGCCCAAATCCCAAGTTCAGCAGCAAGTTCTTTTATGCCGCCGTAGTGTGCAATGGCTTCTTTTGTAGTCATATGTAGAACCCTCGTGTTGTTAATGGGTGTTGACACAATAACAAAAAGTATGATCTAATGCAACTGTGCATCAAACGGAATCCCTCCAACCGATGCTAATAACAAGGAGAAAGCCTAATGGCTATCCAGTTGAAGTCTACGGGAAACGTGTCTTCCCAAGGTGTAAAGATGTTGGTTTATGGTCACGCCGGATCGGGCAAGACATCATTGATCGCAACTTTACCCAATCCTGTTATCTTGTCTGCCGAGGCGGGGCTGCTATCCATAGCTGATGCGAATTTGCCTTTTATCGAGATTAAGTCGATTAAGGACTTGCATGAGGCTTACCAGTGGACAACTTCTGCTGAATCGCAGCAGTTTGAGTCAATTGCTTTGGATTCAATCTCTGAGATTGCAGAAGTTGTTTTGAATGATGAGAAAAAGCTAACCAAAGACCCTAGACAGGCTTATGGTGCGCTTCAGGAGCAAATGACTGAGATCATTCGCGCCTTTCGTGACTTGCCATCCAAAAACGTCTACTTCACCGCCAAGTGCGAGAAGTCCCAAGACGAGCAAGGTCGGCTGTTGTACGCCCCTAGTATGCCTGGTGCAAAACTCGGTCAGCAACTTCCATACTTCTTCGATGAAGTGCTTGCCTTGCGTGTCGAGAAGGACGCTGAAGGCAACCCACAACGCGCCTTGATGTGTGAGTCTGACGGTCTGTGGCAAGCAAAGGATCGATCCGGCAAACTCGCAGCATGGGAAGCGCCCGACCTTGGCGCAATTATTAAAAAGATGGGAGGTTAACATGGACTACCCAACGCTTTGCCAAGAATGGATTAAAGCTAAGGCTGACGAGAGTCGGGCTATTGAGTTAAGGCGCGAGATTGAGGACAGACTTGCCTCGTTGATCGGAGTGCCTGAGAATTTTGATGGTACTGAGAATGCGGAAGCGCCAGGCGGGTTTAAGCTAAAGATCACTGGGCGCTTAACCCGCAAGGTCGATGCCGACAAGATTCAGGTAATCGCCGCAGAATATGGGTTATCTGATTATTTACCGCAATTGTTGCGGTGGAAGCCAGAGATCAATATGTCTGCTTGGAAAGCAACCGATGAAAGAATTACCCGCCCCTTACTGGATGCGGTTACTACCTCGGCGGGTCGTCCGTCATTTTCTATTACTTTGGAGAAATAATCATGCGTTTTGACAATCCCTTTGACGTTGCTGAACTGCCAAAATCAGAAAACGACTATAGCTTGATTCCAGATGGTTGGTACTCAGCAGTCATCAAGACAGCAGAAATCAAAAGCGCAAAGTCTGGTGGGAAGTACATTTCCGTTAGATTTAACATTACTGGTGATAAACAAGCTGGTCGAGGCGTGTTTGCCAATATTAATATTCGCAATCCAAACATGGAGGCTGAGAAGATTGGTCTTCAGCAGTTAGGCGATGTTGTGCGCTCTGTGGGCATTATGGGTAAGTTAATGGATACCGACCAGTTGATTGGTGGTCAGTTGAACATTAAGGTGGCTACCCGCAAGTCTGAGAAGTATGGGGAGCAAAACGAGGTTAAAGGTTATAAGCCATTAATCAACATGCCTCTGACTGCCGAATCTGTACCTGAAGAATTAAAAGGTGCTTCTGCCCCAAAGTCATCTTCAGTTCCACCTTGGGCTGCTAAGTAGTAAAAAAAAGCCCCTAGAGAATAAGTCTAGGGGCAAAAGTTACCTGTGGCAACCAAGGAGAATGAAATGATTATACCTAATATTGACAATTATTTAAATAGTCTTAAAGATTTATCTTTAGATGAAAAGGTTGAAGCTATCAACCATATTCGTGAAGTTTTGCACGAATTTAGCCCTTTTAATTCTGAACCAGTTGATTTTGTGAAATGGGTAAAAAACCCTTTAATCCACGCAAACGATTACAACCCAAACAGCGTAGCACCGCCTGAAATGGAATTGCTTAGGTTATCAATTGATGCGGACGGCTACACTCAGCCAATTGTGACAATGGAACATGAAGGGAAAAGAGAAGTTATTGACGGCTTTCATCGTCATAGAGTTGGTAAAGAATGTGCGGAAATACAAAGCCGTGTGCATGGTTATTTGCCTGTTGTTCAGATTAGAGCGACACAAACAGACAAAGCAAACCGTATGGCGTCAACCGTTCGTCACAATCGGGCTAGAGGCAAGCATAAAGTAGAAGCAATGTCTGAAATGGTAATTGAGCTTAAACGTCGAAATTGGAGCAACGAACGAATTGCAAGAGAATTAGGCATGGACGATGATGAAGTTTTGCGCTTATGTCAAATTACAGGTTTACAAGATGTTTTTTCAAATGAACAATTTTCTCAGGCTTGGGACGCTGTGATTATGGACGATGATCGGTTGCAAATTATTGATGAAACTGACGTTGAGGTCTTGTCATTAGATGAAACTAGAATTTTTCATGAATGGCAAGATTGGGAATGTTACCCCGCTGGCTTTTATTCAGATAAACCACTTAAAGGAATGACTGTTGAGCAATCAGAAATTGCTTATCGTGATTTTTTGTCTGACATTGATTGTTTTGAACAATCATTAAAAAGATTGATTGTTGAATGGAAGCATAGTTGCGAGCATTATTTGACCAACGAAAAAATGAACCGAATAGCATGGCTTGGGCAAGCTGCAATGTGCTTACATAGTGGCATTTCATCAAGGTATTGTGGCGGTTATAACTTACTATCTGACCTCCAAAAGGAGGCAGCAGATCGTAAAGCGTTTGAATATCTCAATAAATGGCTTGTTGCTAACAATAGGCAGGCTTTGACATGGGAACAATCACAATCTAAAACTAAAGCGAACATTTACTAATATGGAACTAAAAAAACCAATACCTAAAAACGTGCTTACCTCTGCTAAAGAGCGTATTGCTTATACATTTGACAATTTCGATAAAATTTTACTTTCATTTTCTGGTGGTAAAGATTCTTCCGTTATGTTTCATCTTGTCATGGAAGAGGCTATTTTACGCAATAGAAAAATAGGCGTTATGTTGATTGATTTTGAGGCGCAATACAAAGCAACAGCCGACCACGCCAAAGAAATGTTTGATCTTTACCGTGATTACATTGATTTGCATTGGATTTGTTTGCCAATTAAATTGCGAAACGCAGTTAGTACATATCAGCCAACATGGACTTGTTGGGATAAGGAACGGCAAGCAGATTGGGTTAGACCAATGCCAAAAATGAATGGCGTTGTTAATGAAAACGATTTTTATCCGTTTTTTGTGCCAAGATTAGAGTTTGAAGAATTTATTGTTATGTTTGCTGATTGGTATTCTGAAGGCCAACCATTAGCAACGTTTGTCGGTATTCGTTGCGATGAAAGCCTAAATCGGTTTAGAACAATTGCTATTGCAGATAAAGAAACATTTAACAATAAGCGTTGGACAACAAAAGTTGTATCAAATGTATACAACATTTACCCAATTTACGATTGGCGCACTAAAGATATTTGGGTATATAACCGTATTTCGTCAAAATGTTACAACACAATTTATGATTTGATGCATCAAGCAGGTGTGCCGTTGTCGCAACAAAGATTGTGTCAACCTTACGGTGACGATCAAAGGCGTGGCCTTTGGCTTTATCACATACTTGAGCCTGAGTCTTGGTTTAAAGTTGTAGCAAGGGTTAATGGTGCAAATAGTGGCTCTTTGTATATACACGAAACTGGCAATGTAAACGGTTATAACAAAATTACATTGCCACCAAATCATACGTATAAAACTTTTTGTAATTTATTGTTAAGCACCCTTCCTGCGGTTAGTAGAGATCATTATGTAGAGCGGTTTAAAGATCATATTAAAGGTTGGCGAAAAAGAGGTTACGTAGGCAATTTACCAGACAGCGCCCCAAAGGAATTGGAAAATGAGCATTGGGTTCCGTCTTGGCGGAGGCTTTGCAAAGTGTTGTTGCGAAACGATTGGTGGTGTAAAGGTTTAGGTATGACGCAACCTAAAAGCCCTGCTTATGCAAAATTTATGCAAATGAAAAGGAATAAGAATGTCACTAATCCCTGAACCCCAAAACACCATAGCCAACTTAATTGACCAACACCACGAGCAACGTCAATCAGAAAATAGGTCGCACTTAGGCGCTAGTCAGCTCGGCCACCACTGCGAACGATACTTGTGGCTTAACTTTCGTTGGGTTATGCCTGAACAATTTAAAGGTCGAATCTTGAGATTGTTTAGGCGTGGTCAATTAGAGGAAACAACGATCATTAGCGATCTACGTGCGATTGGAATAGACGTCAGAGGCGCACAGACGCGCGTAAACTTTGATGCCTTTGTATCTGGTTCAGCAGATGGAGTGGCTCTGTCAGGAGTGCCTGAGTCGCCTAAGCGTCCTCACGTGATCGAAATAAAGACCCATAGCTTAAAATCGTTTAATGATCTTGTTAAGAAAGGCGTAGAGAAGTCTAAGCCCATGCACTATGTCCAGATGCAAATTTATATGTTGGGTCTTAATATTGACCGAGGTCTTTATGTGAGCATTTGCAAAGACAATGACGAGATTTATACCGAGCGTGTGCGCTTAGACAAAGACTTAGCGCAAAAATACGTGGATAGAGGGAAAAGGATTGCTCTTGATGATCGTATGCCACCTCCGTTATCTACTGACCCAAGCTGGTTTGAATGTAAGTTTTGTAATTATCATTCTTTTTGCCATAAGCAAGAGCTACCTAAGACGTTTAGTTGCCGGACTTGCGCTCATTCGACAGCCAAAGAAGATTCGACTTGGCGCTGTGAGAAGCATAATTCTGACGGTATTCCAGTTGAGTTCCAGCGCAAAGGCTGCACTGATGGCGTAATTCATCCTGACATCGTTCCTTGGAAGTATACGGACAAAGAAGACAAAGTGATCTGGCACACGCCAGACGGAGATATTGCGAACTGTCAGGCTGGTTATACCGCTTCAGAGATATTAGCAAACCCAGAGGCTTGTGCGCTTGGTATTGCACAGGAATTTAAAGACGCATTTGGTGCGAGGGTAGTTGGATGAACAAGGAGAATTTAAATGAGTTGGCTCTTTTCGCAGGTGCTGGTGGAGGAATACTTGGTGGACACCTCCTTGGATGGCGAACAGTCTGCGCCGTTGAGTGGGAACAATACCCAAGTAGCGTATTGTGCGCCCGACAAAATGACAAAATTCTCCCGCCTTTCCCGATTTGGGATGACGTACAAACATTTGACGGAAAGCCGTGGCGAGGAATTGTTGACGTTGTATCTGGCGGATTTCCATGCCAAGACATCTCAGTTGCAGGAAAAGGAGATGGACTTGACGGAGAACGATCAGGAATGTGGCGAGAAATGGCACGGATTATTGGCGAGGTTCGACCAAGATTCGCATTTGTGGAGAACAGTCCAATGCTCGTTACTAGAGGACTTGAACGAGTCCTTGCAGACCTTACCTCAATGGGGTATGACAGTCGGTGGGGAGTTATATCTGCGGCAGACGTTGGTGCACCCCACAGAAGAGAAAGAATCTGGATACTGGCTAACACCAAATTGCATGGACTCTTTGCCCCCCAGGAAGCCGGAAGCACTAAAGAAACAATACGAAAACAACAGGCAGGGTCGCACAACACACTCAACTTTGCGGGAACAAGTGGTTTATCCCCCACCTCATCAAATGTGGCCTACGCCATCAACGAGGGATCACAAAGGGGGCTATATAGGGGGCAGGATTCGCAACGGAAAAATAAGTTGGGACACATTGGATGTTGCAGTTCAGCACACGGACAATCAAAGCAAAGTTGGTGGGACGTTGAACCCAACGTGGGTCGAGTGGCTAATGGGGTGGCCGCTAGGGTGGACAGACTTAAAGCCATTGGAAATGGACAAGTCCCTTTATGTGCAGCAACAGCATGGAGATTATTGAAAAATGCTTAGAGACTATCAAAGACGCGCAATAAACCAACTCTACGATTGGTTTAGTAACAATTCTGGTAATCCCTGCTTGGTACTACCGACAGGCTCTGGCAAGTCGCATATCATTGCGGCGCTTTGCAAGGAGGCTTTGCAGAATTATCCTGAAACACGCATTCTTGTGATGACGCACGTTAAGGAATTGATCGAGCAGAATGCTGAGAAGATGCGTGAGCACTGGCCTAACGCTCCGATGGGAATATACTCGGCAAGCATTGGCATCAAGCAGCTTGACGAACCGATTACGTTTGCTGGCATACAGTCAATTCGAGATAAGCACGAACAGATTGGTCATATCGATTTGATTATTATCGACGAATGCCATCTCGTTTCGCATAAGAACGAGGGTGGCTATCGCGCATTGATTGAGAACCTAAAGCATATCAACCCAAGGCTTAAAGTTATTGGTTTGACCGCCACGCCTTACCGCTTAGGTCATGGACTGATTACAGACAAGCCAGCGTTGTTTGATGCCTTGCTAGAGCCAGTTTTGATCGAGGAGTTGATCGCCAAGAAGTATCTTGCGCCATTGCGATCAAAAGTGACTGACATCAGATACGATTTGAGTCTTGTCAATAAGCGAGGTGGAGAGTATATCGAGTCTGATTTGCAAAAGGCTGTTGACAACCCAAACAAGAACGCTGAGATCATTCAGGAGGTGCTTGGGCTGGCTTCAGATAGGAAACATTGGTTATTCTTTTGCTCTGGTATCAATCATGCTATGAGCATTTCAGACGAACTTAACAATCAGGGGATTGTTTCTGATTTTGTGACTGGTGATATGCCGCAGTCCCAGCGTGAGCAGATTCTCAATGACTTTAAGTCTGGCAAAATTCGTGCGTTGACCAATGCAAATATCTTAACGACAGGCTTTGACTTCCCAGACATTGATCTGATTGTGATGCTGCGTCCAACGCTCTCGCCAGGTCTTTACGTCCAAATGGCGGGTCGAGGAATGCGAATTAAGTCGCATACGGATCATTGCATTGTGCTGGACTTTGCGGGAGTTGTGCAGACGCATGGTCCTATCATCGCAGTCGAGCCTCCACGCAAGTCTGATGGCAATGGAGAGTCGCCCGTTAAAGTCTGCCCAAAGTGCCAAGAGATATGCCACGCAAGCGTTTCAGTCTGCCCTGCTTGCGGTCATGTATTTCCAGAGAGAAAGCCAAAGAACCTCAGTCTGCACGATGTCGATATTATGGGTGACTCAAGCAAGATGGAGGTGACTGGCTGGCGCTGGAGAAGACACGTTAGCAAGACAAGCGGCAAAGAGATGTTGGCGGTTTCCTACTACGGTGCGCTAACCGACCCAAGCATTAATGAATATTTACCTGTTACCCATAGCGGGTATGCGGGTCAAAAGGCGATGGAAAAAATTGTGGATATAGCTACCAAGTCCGATGCTGTGAAGCATGGGCTGGACTTTAGCGACCCAACCCTTGAGAATATTGCTCTTGCTTTTAACCAAGCTGTGCCGCCAAAAGTGATAAAGTATCAGCGTGACGGAAACTTTCATAGGGTTATAACAAGACAATGGTAAGCGAAGATCAAGAACAAATGCTGTTTGTGCAATGGTTTAGAAGACAGTATCCAAAGGTTAGGATATTTTCTGTGCCCAACGGTGGAGCGAGACATCCTGCTGTTGCAGCCAAGTTAAAAGCCACCGGAACGATGCCTGGCATCCCAGACCTATGTGTACCAGAGTGGAATCTGTGGGTCGAGATGAAACGCGCTAAGGGTGGCGTTTTGAGCGCCTACCAAAAGGATTGGATCATTTACCTTGAGTCAATTGGGCATACCGTCATTGTTGGTCATGGATTTGACGATGCAAAAGAAAAAGTACATAACTTAGGGAAAGTACCTAGTTGACGAGTGTTGAACCTGAGATTAATATCTCATTGAATTTCACACCACAAGGAGAAGTAAATGAAGAAGAAAGCCAAAGAAACACGTTTTGTAACTAATCGCCCATACCAGTTTGATCGCTCAATGATTGCGGCAGCGAAAAGAGCGCGTGACATCCAACCAGATTTAATGAGTATGGTCAGCAACGTAAAGGGTTTTGCAAATGAGCCAAGAACAAGTTAATCACCCGCAGCATTATGTCAGTCACAAATCAGGGATTGAATGCATACAGATAACAGAACACATGAACTTTTGTTTGGGCAATGCCATTAAATATATTTGGCGCTCTGATCTGAAGGGTAAAGCGATAGAAGATTTAGAGAAGGCACTTTGGTACATTCAACGAGAAATCGACAGGAGAAAGAAATGCGCGGAAACGGCAACTGGGGCTACTTACCAAACTACAGCCACCAAAACTATACCATGAGATTTAACCGCCAGTCACGAATTACGGGTGAATGGTCACACAATGTAAAGGATTTAAAGCGTATCCCAAAACTTGCATATCTTGGCGGGATTCTGTTTGTGATGGTTTTTTGGCTGGCTAACTTCCTATGAAATTAAAGAAATCTTGCAGTAGTTGTACTTACTTTAAAGATGTCGATAGTATGCAACTTGTCCAACGCTCAAGCAAGATCAGTCGATGGATATGTCTGACTTGCCTAGCCAAAAAATCAGAGGGATGGTATGGCAAACCTAAAAAAGAAGCTGAAACAAAAGGATAACTTTCTGCAACACATAAGGAGAGTTCAATGAGTCATTGGTTAATTGCAGCTACGGGAGTTGCGTACACTTGGGTTGCCATAGAACAGTTTTACAAAGGCAATCCGTCAACAGGCATCGTTTGGGCTGGATACGCTTTTAGTCAAATAGGGTTGTGGAAATTAGCCTCTTAAATCAAGGAGATTGCTGTGAGCAGCTACACAAAAGGTGAGTGGAGATACGTCGATGGATACTTGGATTGCGAGGTCTGGGTTAATAACAGGATGGTTCTTTCATATCCAAGACATCCAACCGAGGAGGATAGAGCGAATGCTAGATTATTTTCGGCAGCACCAGACTTGCTTCAAGCCCTGATGATTGTCACAAGCGATTTAGCCTACGCTATTGATCTTGATGGCGACAATCCTAACGACGATCCTCGCATTAAAAAAGCCCGTTCTGCCATTCAAAAAGCACTAGGAGAAAAACATGAGTAACAATTACGGTTTTACCCAGCAAGCGTTTCCAACGTGGGTGGCTGACGACAGTATGATGCCTGGTATGTCTCTCGTAGACTACTTTGCGGCTCAAGCGTTGATTATTACGTCAAAGCATACTGTAAACCCTTTTGAGGCAGCGCACAGTGCGTTCCAACTCGCTGACGCTATGATGGTTGCCAGACACGAATTTCACAAAAAGAACAAGGTGGTTTAAGTCATGGACATCATAAAACTAGCTGAAGAAGCAGGACTTGCATACAAAACGCCCAAAGGTACATACTGGATCGATGCAGGATATCCTGACGTACATTTGGAAAACTTTGCCGAGTTGGTAGCCGCAGAAGAACGAAAGGGATGTGCCGACCACTACCTTCAAATCATGCGTGATGCCGTTGATAAGGCGATATTAAGAGAACGAGAGGCATGTGCGAGGTTGTGTGAGGATTTATTTTTGTCTGATGGCGAATGGTGCGCTAAATCAATTAGAGCCAGAGATATGTCTACAAAATCGCAAAACAGCGACACATCCGCAGAACGTGTACACGAAAGCGACAAATCTATACAGGAGCGCAAGACATGACTTCATTATTAACAGCGTTTGTTTTATATCAATTTGATGCAAACCTAGTTTGGTGGTCAATATGGGGTGCAATGTTATTAATAAATGTAATAAAGGAAATGAAATGATCGCTTGGGGATCAACAACGGATCGCATCTTGCTTTTGCTGGAAGAAGAACCTTTGACCAAGGCTGAGATTTGTCGGCGCCTAGAATTGACGCACGATCAGGTTGCAAGCGTTCTGTCAAGGCTTAACAAAAGCAGTAAACAGCTCCCTAAGCGCATTTATATATCTGGGCATACTCGCCACGCAATATCTGGCAGGACTTACATCCGTCCGATGTATGCCTTGGGTGACAAGTTGGATAAAAAGCCGAACATTAAGCCTTTTACCTTAAAAGAAAGGTCAGCAACTAGTTATAAGAGAATGGTGGCGACCCGCAACAATAGCATCTTTAACTTGACCAAGACAAATAGAGAATTGATTGCTATGAAAGCTAAATCACTTTAGTTTCATTAACCATTGGTAGCAGGTTTGCGCGTAGGTTGCTGCTTCGTCGGCTCTTCTTGACTCGGAAAGAAGTAATCTCTCAAGGTTTTTTGAAATGTTGCTTCTGGTGGCTTGACCAGAAGGCTTGGCGGAGGCGGCGGGTTTTTCTTCTCTGGCTGCACAATCGGCAGAGTTGGGGTCGCGCAACCCACCAGAGTTATCAATAAGACGACGAAAATCATCTTGAACATTTTGCAATTCCTGTTTATGTTTGGTCGAGAGTAACTCAATCTCTTGAGCAAATTGCTGATTTTGGCGCTCGACCTCAAGTGTTTTAACCAATGCCTCTTGTAAAGCATAGTTTGCTTTAATCTGCATTTCGCTAACAATGGCAGCGTGTTTTGCGTTTTTGTAGTCGGCAGTTATCCACCACGTTGAAGTTGCTGTGACAACTGCTGTTGCAGCGCAAGCAATAGCAATTGAGTTAAGGTTTAGCATTTTGATTTTGCCAATGATCGTCAACAACTGCGCCACCTATGTAAACGGTTACAACCATGCCGACAAAAGCATAAAAAGGCACAGCTATTTCAGACAATTCAGTTGAGCCTGTGAACAATATAAGCAGCGGAAACAGCAATCCGGCGACAAGCGATGCCCACGCCATCTTGCGTCTGTTTTTCCATCTATCTACTTCATGCGAGGTCGATTGCTGCATATCTAGCGTTCCCAGCGATACGATTAATCCAACCACGCCCAAAATGATCCCATTGTTTAATAGCGGTATAAAACGTCATTCTCTCCGCCATCATATTAAAAACGACTTTAACGGGATCAGCAGCGTTTGTTTTTGCAATAGTCTCTTTGCCTATCACTCCGTCAGAAACAGCGCCTATAGCCTTTTGTAGCCACCTAGAGGCATTCCCAGCACCATGATTGACGCAGCCATCAAAGACTTGGAAAGCCACAGCAAAAGGCATTTCGTCACAGCGATTTCGTGTCCAGAACGCTCTTTTATAAATCACAATGGCTTCGTTGCGATTCATTGACCTCATGTCGCCATGATAGCCGTTCTCACGCGCAGTACCGATGGTGATTCCCCAATTGGTTTCCCCGCCTGGGTCTTCTGGGTGATTAACGTAGCCACCCTCATGCCCAAGCACTCTATCAACAGCTACATCAAAACTCATACCTCTGCCCCTCGGAAATAGGCTTTGCCATCCACAACGTAGCAAAACTCAGGATAAAGTAATAATTGATCTTTAACTGTTAGCACAGCAAAACCACTTGCATGATTCTTTGGATTGTCTTCGCCGTAACCCATATGATCGCCATCTATCTCCGCTAGTGTGCCTGTGTCTACGCCAAAACGTGAGCCAGTATAGTCAGACCAAATGGTTGCCTGAAGTCGATGCAAGTGACCTGTCACAATGCTGACACCAGCCTTTAGCGTGTTGCTATAGGTCGCATGAATACCACCGTGGTATCGATGCTTAATCATAATGTTTTTATTGACCATTAGGCTTAAACAATGCGTCCATGAAGGAAAATGATCTCGCAAGGCAAAGCCTTGTACGCCTTCGTATTCAGGCGCATTTTGAGCTAACTTTCCTTCATAGCGCATATCGTGATTGCCAATTGTCCAAATGCGTCTGGCGTTGCCGCTGACCTTTTCAATCTCATGCAATCTGTCTGTGACCGCCTCCAGTTCTTCTTTGACTGTTGGTGGTAGCTGTGGATCAAATCCTGTTCTTGGGTATCTGCTGACAGTTGCGCCATCAAAAACATCACCGTTCATTACAACGATTTCTGGCTTATATTTCTTTATTAGCTTAACAAAAGCGAGATGCGCCGTTGACTCAACGCCAGGGTGGTAATGACAATCGCTTGCTACAAATATCGTTCCACTTGTAAGCGTTAAATCAGACCTTGCCATGTGATTTCTATAAAAGAAATTCTCACGCTGGCTGGGAATATTAGTGTCCGACCTAAGGTTTACCCCCATCTTTCGTTCAATCTCTTTTCTCAATCTAAACACATGGCGAACTGTTATGCCAGTTGCTTCAGAAACTCTGCTTGCACTATGATATTTTTCCCACAGCAAAAGAAAATCGCTGTCACTAATCTGTTTATTTTTCAAAGCTGCCTCACTACTTTATCTTACCCAAGACCGTTATTTTTTTAATCATTCCCTTGGGTATTGCGATGACGTTAGCGTAGTCCCCATCAAACCAAGTTTGCGCCAACACGATGCCTTCTTTCCTTTGCTGCATAAGAAAACCGATACTATAAACAGGCTCAAAATCAATTTGTGGCTCATTGCCAAATTGCCATCCTGCGGGAGCATGACAAGCGTCAATCCATTCAACAAGTATCAATTTGGGGCTTTTCATCTTTGATTTCCTTGCCAATGGCTAAAGCATAAAGCCCGAACTTTTTACTTGTCAGCCTTGGAATCCAGCTTATCCATCAGCTTATTTATCATCAACTCGATTTTATCGAATCGCTTGTCCATGTCGTTCTTAAAGAAATCAAGGTCAGACTTTTTGACATACTTCTCGCTTATGTGCAGCTCAAGTTTACTAATGTCACGTTTCAGTTCTTTGACAGCATCCCAAAGCTGACGAGCAAACCAGCCGCCGATTCCGACCAAGCCGCCTGCGGCGATATTGATTATGATTTGCCAGTCCATTTCGACACCTAGTTTGTTGATTTAATTCAATTTTAGTTTTATTTGGAAGTGCGGTAAATATTTAGTGTGTTGTTTTATTTAAATAATTATTTGATTTAGCCAACCGTCAGCTAATGCTTTTGCTTGGGCACGAAAAGATTGATAATTTTCGTAATCTGTTTTACGAGTAAATTGGTTATTAATCATGGCAATCTCATCGCCAATGTCATGCACCGAACCAATAATTTTTTGAATGATCTGGCTGCGATTATCAAAAATTGAACACAATGCCTCATTTGCTTCCCATTGAGTGCGTGTCTCATCGTCCATTGATGGCACAGATACTTCCTGAATATTCCAGCGTATACGAAATTCTTGACCTGAAACTGCATATACTTCTAATGATTCACCTGAATAAACTTTCATATCGCACCTCTTAATTGTTTAGGAAATTTACTGCGTAATTTTAGTGTATGGTTGCGCCACAATTCGAATTCAGATAGAACGTACCTGCATTAGCGCCATTATTCGCATTACTGCTGACATTGACGACCTGAATAATTTTCATCAAAACTTAACCCCTTTGCTGCATTGCACTATTAAAAAGCGAGCCGCGCGCCAAAATTACGAAAAGCACCCGACGAATCATAAGACGAATCCAGACAGAACGCACCCGCAACAGCGCCATTAAACGCAGAACCGCCGACAAGGACGACCCGATTAGATAACGCTGATGCAAAATGATAATCTGTTATGTAAGTTGTTGAGCCGCCGCTGTTAGTTTTTGGCAACATATACGGGTCTGCTGGTAGCAAATCGCTAATGTAACCAGATGCTGTCGGCAAACTAGAAGTAATTAGCGTCATATTAGTGTTTGTGTTATCAGCAAAATCAGCACAATTGTTTGTCACATGAACATTTCCATTAGCTGTCACATTAACGTTGATGCCATCTGCCCAATTAAATATGTTGCCGTAAAGGTTTTCAATACCACGGTACTTCATAAAGCTCGTACCAGGTTTAGCATTAACACCTGCGCCGCTAGTTGTATTAGTAGAGCTGTTTCCAATACTATTGCCCGCACCTGCAATGGTATGCGGGCTATCGTTTTGATTGCCGCTAGGTGATAAATATGAACCGTTAGTGTTGCCCGCACCTAACAAATTTTGCGAGTAGAACGACTGGTACTCAATCAGGTACAACATCTGCACAGCAGACCACAAAGTAAAATCAACTTGTCTCCATCCTGTGCCACGGTTTGCCGCTAATGTTCTAAACTCGGCACGAGTAAGACCTGTCATTGGATATATACCAGCAACAGAACCTAATTTATCACCTGTCGTTGCGGTAACATTTACGCCAACGCCGTTAGCACCGTCGTTATTATCGTAGTTAAGACCAGAAATATATACTTGAGGCGACGAACTTACATCTAATACGCAAGCATCATAAGCACCATAGTAGCGGTAATCAACCTCTGTGCCATCTTTAATAAATGCAGGGTGAACGTCAAACCCAGATTGTGCTACAGCAGAAACTTTCCAAGTTGTAACCGTTCCAGACCTTTCAATTCGGTAATAAAACTTTGGAATTTCTACCATTACTTGACCATCAGCGCCGCCCAAATCTGACGCAGTACCATCTTCCTTAAATGCCCAATCCGTATCAAGCAAATAATAATTGACAGTTCCGTCATCATTTAATGTGCAGCCACGCATTTTGTCGTGGACGCCAGCAGCAACACGGCTTTGCCCATAAATTGAATTTGGGGTGCTGGTCAGGCTGTTCCAAGAAAACGATTGCACTGTCACTTCATTTTGAAGCAACAACCAATTTGTTGCATCTAAAGATGGATCGGTTGTTCCAGCACCAGCAGTTCGTCTGCGGTATGTCCTGCCGTTAGCTGGGCTATAAACTAAAGCACCAATTGCATACGTTGTTCCAGAAACCCAAAGAGGAGCATTAGTATTAGCAGCGGCAGCTTGAGCATGAAACAATGCGGTTGCTGAAAATTCAGATGCTTGTGTTGCACTAGATGCCGCTTGACTTGCATTAGATGCGGTTGCAGACTCAAGAGAGTTTACATTTGATTCAAGCGCATTGGCTTCGGTTGTGAAAGTATCAAGCGCAGCAACCCAAGCGAATGCTTTAGAATTGAATTCAGCTGTACTGTCGGTTGGCTCTGGTGCTGCTGGCAGTGGAGTGATAGCCATTATATAAGTCCTTCGATCTCAAGTTCGCAATCGGAATGATTAGGGTAACTAATCAATATGTCAAAATTCTTGTAAAAACCAAACAGCGTTGTGGATTCATATTGCGTCGAACCAATCCACAGCACAGGCGTTGCTCGTATTGTACTTAAAGCATTCTGGAAAGAATCAACTTCTTGCCGATTTAAAAACAAATCAAAATTCGCACGTTTCGCAAAAGCTCTTTGCACTAGCACAGTATCGCCAAACTCATTGGTCTCTTTGCGTGAGTAGTCTTGAATGCCTACCCTTGCGCCATACTTGATGCCAATACCAAAGTTCTGCTGCTGACCAATTAGGATCACACCCACCGCCAAATCAGAGCCACCAAGCAATTCAATCTCTAATTCGCAATCAGTATAAGAAGGTAAATCAAGCAAGATAGACTGCGACGGTACGATTTTAGCGCCATAAAACCATTCCCACCACCCCGATGCTAGTGGCAACCCAGTCAAATCAATAACCTTTTCGTAAACAATGCCTGGCGATCCTGTCCCTGGGCTTATCATTCTGACTGTCAATTGATTGGCGCTAATAATATTCAATACAGCAACGCTATTGATTGCCTGCGCTGGTATTAACCTGTAAGTAATATTATTGGCTTGCACTGTCTGAGTTGATACAGATGTATCAAGACAAGCCCAGCGGTTTGTCGGTCCAACCTCAATCCAATACACAGGGCTTGAGAGCATGGTCGGATCGTTGCCCGTATTGCCGGACAGCAGTGACTCGTACACTCGATGAGTGCTAGTCAAAATTACTCTGTCTCCGGCAGCGTAAGTCGTTCCTGCCGACCAAGCAGGATAATCGTTTTCTGGCACGTTCGTTGCTGGTGGTGAACCAGAAACGTCCAGAATGCTGTCCGTAACACTTAAAGGACGGACAATCGTCAAAGCGTTGACATCAGTACTCATGCCGTTGCACCCTCATATCTTTCGGTCGGAATACCGTCGCCATCCCACTGCTCAAGTATCCTTGTCATTCTAGCCTGTAAAGCAACCATTGCCCTAGATTGCGCCCTGTTTTCTTCGCGCAACTGGCGAATTTCGTTAGATGAATCTGCGCTACTAGACATGATGTCACGAGTTTCTGATGCTGTGTAGACCTGACCTGGGCGATTAAAGTTGATAAGTTCAGGACCCTCCTCGCCAACCAGAGCCATGCCACCAGGATAGAATCCGCCTTCAGCAAATTGTCCGGCTGCTTTGGTAAGCATTAAATTTTGTCTGATTTGATCTAATGTCGATTTATCATTGAGCCAATACGCAAGTCCAGAAGCATCAGCTTCACGACCAAGAATATCCCGATACATTTTCTTAATTTCAACTTCACGATATTCAGAACCAAGTTTAATATTGGATTCAATTTGAGAGATGTTTTGCCCTGTTCCTTTCCAATATTGCAACCCAGCAACGTCCACGGTACGTCCAAGCAGTCGCTGATATGTATCATTGACGCTTTGCTCAAAGGAAGTCATTGTTGGCGTTGTTGTGGCTATGGTTGTTGCCGCCGCCGCCTGTTGTTGTGATTGTGTCAGCAGCGCCGCACTAGCAGCCGATTGTGCATTCATTGCTATAGCCAATGCTTGAATGGCAGAGCTAACACTTAAAACTCCAGAATTAACGCCAAGCAAAGCATTAAGCTGCGCTTGCTGACTGGTTAGCTGTGCATTGTAAAAATTACGCTCATTGATTACGTTTTGATCATATTGCTGTTTGGCTTGCTCAAGTTGCAATCTAAGCAGTTCAATTTGCTCATCTGCTTTTTCAATTTGATCTTCTGCGCTATTTGATTGAGTAGCTGCAACATCTGCAAGTATCGTCAACTGATTGGCAAACTGTAAATTTGCCCTTCTCATTTCAAACGCAGAGCCAAACGATTCACCACCCAAACCTGTGCGAGCAGAATTTACTGCTTGACGCAATTCATCTGGATCGGGCAAGTATCCTGTAGCTTGAACATTGCGAACAGCTTGAGCAACAAAAGCCAAACCTTGAGCAGCAACTTGCGCTGGTTGCATTAGTCCAGTAATGTCACGAACTTGATCGCTTAAAAAGTTAAATATTGACCGCAAGCCATTTAATGTTTCTGATGCAACTTGCTTTTGAGTTTGAAGAGTACTTATTTGCTCATTAATATTTTCAGTCAATGAATCAAACTGATTTTTTAAAGACTCAAGAGATGCATTTAATTGGTTCTGAATTGAATCTTCTATTTTTTTGCTTTCTTCTTTAATCGAACTTTCTAAATCGCTTAATGCATTTTCAACCGCAGCGTTCGCGCTATTCATAGCGGATTGAGCGTCTTTTAAAGCATTAATTTGATCAAACAAGGCAAGATTTGATTCATCAATTGCTTTGCGTTCTTCTGCACGGAGATATGTCTCATCGCCAATCAACTTGAAAAGATCGGACGTTAATTGAGTTCTTTGCTGAATAATTGAAGAAGATACTTGTTCCATTGCTTTTTGCAATGTATTGAAAGCTGGAGCAAGTTGCACAAGCGTTGCAAACAACTGATCGTTTCCGGCAGCTTGTACAGTTTCAACCAATTGCCGGAAAGCAGCATTGCTCTCTGGCAAAACAAGACCAAAAGAACTAAATATCTTTGTCAGTTGTTCTGTTTGAAAATTGATTTTTTCTTGTGCGCTGTAAAAGTTTTCATAATAGAAAGTGGTGGTTTTTGCAAAGTTCTCAAGACCACCAAACAAATCGACCAGCTTGGATGCCGCACTAGCGCTTTGCAATGAGACTTCATACAAGTTGTAACCAAGAACCTCAAACGCTTGATTTACGCCTGAAATGCTATTAGCCAAACGCTTCAGAATGTCGGAGGCAGTCTTGTCGCTTGCCGTTGCAAATTCATAAATACTTGGAATTAAGAAATCGACCAGCGATGTTTCCATGTACTTAAAAGCACCGCCAATCTGTTCCTCAATCTGTTCTTTGGTTGCGCCAAGCGTCTCGATAACAATGTCGAGACTGAAGTTGTTGATATTATCAAGCGATGCGCCAAACATCTTAGACATACCAGCAACACTTGCGCTGACAGCTAGTGCCGAATTATTAAAGAAATCAATTGTTTCCTGAGCAACCGCAGTAATTTCCTTGCCTGATCTTGAGCTTCTAAACCAGCCGCCTTTTTGCTCCCACTTTTCAAAGCCAGTGGTGATTGCTCCAGCAGCAGAAAGCGTCAAATCATATCCTGCGCTTGTCGTCTTTTTTGGCGCCATACCAAAAGCACGATTAATAACGCCGCCGATTGCGCCGCCAATTGCAGCGCCGAGTGGACCACCCACAATTGCGCCAATAATAGCGCCGCCTCCGGTCGCCAAATAAGACGAGCCGCCGACCTTATAATCGCCAGAAATCATTTGTCCTGCCATAACACCAGCGCCAATTCCTGCCAAATATTGTGCGGCTAATCCGGCTGTTGCGCTAAATGTACTTATTCCGGCTTCTTGTGCAGCGAGCATTGCTGTTTGCTGAGAAAGCAAACCAGTGCCATAATTTGCCGCAACTTCAAAGGTGGAAGCAATAGTACTAGCCATTGAGCCGATTGCTTCAAATCCGCCAGTAACAAACTGATAAGCAGTTTTTGCCGCACTAGCCAAACCAAGTAAGCCAGAGGCTTGCCCCATTGCGCTGCTACCCGCAGCCGTACCGTCGCCAGCTAAGGCAGCACCAGCAGCGCCGATACCAAGAGCGCCAGCAAAGCCAGTGATAATAGGTTGCAAAATAGGACGCAAGATCATTGTCTTGAACATATTTATCAAGAAGTCTTTTGCATTCATCCCACCACGCATTAGTGCGTCTGTAAGACTCTGACCAATCTGATCGTTTATCTTTTCAACTTGTTTTGCGTATTTTTCTTCGGACTTTAATCTTTCTTTAATAGAATCTTGCTGCGCTTTTTGATCGCGCTTAAGATAATCTACATAAGATTGTTGCTGCATACGCTCCATCATGGCAGCATTAAAGGCATCAAGGTTGTCTCTCCATGCAGCAGAGTTTTCCTCAATGCCTTTGCTTTCCATGTCGCGAATAAACTTTGCTCGTTCGCGCTCTTGAGTATTCATAATTAACAAATCAGTCTCAAATCGATAGTTTTCGATTTGCTTTCTGATTTCTTCGTTTACATCTTTTGTCGTTTTGACAACACCCTTGCCAGTATCAATCTGCTTAAGATAGCCTTCCCAAATCTTATTAACTTGCTCTGCCATTGCAGAATCAATTGCAAGTTTTTGCAATTTAGTTAAGTTCTCAATTTTAAGCAAAGCAACATATTGCTCAACCAAGATATTGATCTGTCCTTGCACTTTTTCTTCAGCGGTCATACCCTCACGCAAGAACGTATTAATTGCGTTAAGGTTTTTCTTCGCTTCAGCTTGCTTGCGACTTTCTTCAGCAAGTTTGGCTTGCGCCATGATTTCATCGTTTATTGAAGAAAGATAAGTCTTTTGATTCTCAATAAGCTGCTGTAGCTGTCGAGCTTCTTCTTCACGCAAGACGTTCATAGTCGGACTATTTTGCAAGTCCTCAAGCTGCTTATTTAAATCAAAATATGTCTTTAGCGCATCATTGTATTCTTGTTGCAAAGTAGGAGCAGATAGTGCCTGACCGAGACTTTCAAACGCTTTCTTGGCGCTAGAAGCTACGGTATCCCATGCGCGAGCAAACGCATTGGTTTGCTCAATCATTTGAGGCGCTCTTTCAGTCATTGTGTTTGAAAGTGCCTCTATCAGGATTCTTGAGGCATCAGCCTTTCTACCCTGCTCGACCAATGCTGTAACTTGTTCGTAAGTGCTGACGGTCAAGAAGTTAAATTGACCATCCAACTCCTCCATCGCCTTGCCTGGGTCTTTTGCCAAGGAAACAAACTTTTCTATAACCTTGTCAACGGACTCGCCAGTTGCTTTGCTCCAACTAAGTGAGGCAGCAGCAATCGCCGTATAAGACTGACCAAGTAGGCTATTAGACGAAATAATCGCATTAAGAGCGCCAGAGGCTTGCTTCTGCGTACCAGTAATTGACGATATTTCTTTAGCCATACTGGATAGCTGTGAAGATGTAAGACCAGCAGAATTTCCAGAAGAAATCAGCAGCCTTTCAAATTCACGCATAATTGAGGCGGCGCTCTCGTAAGCAATATACGTTGCTCCGCCAACCGCAGCCAATCCTGCAATAGCCAATGCTGTAGGCGAAATAAGAGCAGCAACACCACGCAAGACGTTACCAAACCCGCCAAACGAATCTCGCAATTGACCACCCTGCTGGATGGCAACCAAGTACATTGGCATACCGGACGCAAGAGAGGTCACAACGTCAGTAATCTGCGCTGGCAGCATACGCATCGCTTGACGGGTCTGCTTGGCTGACATCTCAACGGATGTAAACGCCTTGCTTGTGTCAAACATTTTATTAATAAATGGAGCAGCCTGATCGGACACGCCAAGTTGAGCCGCTTGATATTGCAGCATTTCTCGACGATTCATTCCAATAGTTTCTGTCTGCTCTTTGAGCATTTGGATATATTTACGTCCGGCAGAAACAGCTTCTGTCTGTCCTGCTTCCCATTGACGTAATTTATCTCTTGCTGCTTGGGTGGCATTTGTTACACCAGCCTGTGAGGCAACCCAATCTAAATAAGCAGCTTTAGTATCTGAAGACAGACGCTGCGCAGAGCGAATAATACTATCAGCAGTTCTGCGCTGAGTTTTGTTTAAATTTTCGCTAGAGACTTCCATTTTGGCAACGGATTCGCCAGTCTCTTTCATGCTTTGTTGGACTTGCTCACCAGCTTGGCGCGTGACATTAGCAAAGTCTTTTAAGGACTTTTTAGAGGCTTCTAAGTCTTGAGGAACAGTTGAGGTTACACCAACCTCAATATTCGCCGCGCCAATTTTTTGATCTGCCATTTATTTAGCCCCTTAAAACATCTTTCACGCGCTTGGCTACGAGTTCTCCGTGTTCTTTATCTATCTCAGGAATCCAAGGAGGCGGTGAGTCATGCTTGTCAGATTGTAGCAATTCTGAGAGGTATTGTCTTGACATTTCTCTTAGACAATTGACCTGCCAGGGGCATAAATCAATGCTCATGTTCTGCTGCCAAGCCCATATTTCTTGATGGCATAAGGGATTCGATCCCATAGGGCTAGACATGACAGGACCAGCAGAAAAAAGATATTCAACCATGTGCATCATTTCACATGGAGGATATATGATTTCTACTAATTCCCTGACAAATCTTCCCTGTCGGGTTTCTTGTTTCTCTTCGTTATCATTTTTAACCTTTGACTTAGGGACGGCATGAAGCCATCCCATGAACCTCACATAAGTGATTAGTTCGTCAAAGGCTTCCCTGTAAAATTTGCTTGATCGCTAATAAAACGATCGACCTGATCTGTGATGAATACTAAAGAACGATCAGAAAATACTGCGCGATAAAGGTCTTCGCCAGTCTGTCCGTCGAGGTTAAAGTTCTCTGATCCGGCAACAACCCGAACCAAGAAATCAACTCTTAACTCTTCCAGTTCTTCTGTTGGAATTGTTTTATTTTTGTACCGCTTAAATTTGCTTGCTAAGGAATCTTGGCGTTTTCGTTCTGCCAATTGATACTGTTTTGAACCAACTCCATAAAGTTCCAGAATAACTGGCATCTTCATATCGTCGTCTAGGTACATCAACTCACCGTCTGGGTCTTGCAGGTGCAAGGTTGCTGTTTCGGTAAGTGCGTACTTTTTAAGAGAGTTCATTTTTTTCCTCATAGCGTTGATACCATAAAAAAGCCAAGAGCAAATCCAATCTTCTTTTTACAGAAGACCGGACTTATTCTTGGCATACATCAGCCTTTTAACTAGGCGGATCATTAGGGTGCTGCAACGTATACTACGCCAACACCCGCATTGGAAGTTGTAATTTCAAGAGTCAAACTTGCTGTCAACATTGTGTCAACACCAGTCATCGACTTCTGGAAACCAATAACTTTCGCTTGGAAGTAGTCAATCGAACCGTCCTGATAGGCTACTTTAAACGAATAATCGTTGTCGCTGTTCAAGGCGGTAATTGCCAAAGTCTGACCAGCATCGTCTTCATCAACGCCAACCGTCAGGACTTTCTGACCTTCGTTAAACGAACCCTTGAATTTCTGAGTTCCACGCGATCCAATGGGGTTGTGCGTGACCACGTTATAAACGCGACCATGCTGACCTGCATCAGTAATTTGACCAATCACGGGCGGGACGGGAGAAGCCGTGAAAACTGCTAAATAACCAGCCGAGTTAAATGTTGCTGGAATACTTGCAGAAATACTAATCGCTGCACCTGCTACGGTTTGAACGCTCATTTTTACCTCCAAATTGCCGTATCACGGCACAATTAATTAAACAACATTATAGTGTATAGAGAAGTCTTGCATACAACCATAAAGACCAACTTCGTCTTCATAGGTTGAAATTGGCTCGTTCAATGAAACAGCTTTAAAGGTTGAAGCATTGTTCAATGCTGATTCTACCAAAATTGCCAAATTACTGCACAGAATTCTTGTTTTTGCATAACAATTTACTTGAATACGATACATTTTAAGCGAATCTGGACGTTGTATATTTGTCCTACCCCTTCCACCAATAACTTGATATGTAACGAATGGAGATGGAGAAGCCTCTGCTAAAACAGAATTTGGCGCAAAATCAGGGAACACCCTATTAGGCGCTGTAGAAATAATCGCTGCTCTAATATCTGTTTCAATCGACATTTGAAGTCACCAAGGATGGATTTGTCATTGCTTCTTTAAATCTTTCTTTTGCTCTGTTTACGACGGCATTTAATACCATGCCCCTGCCATCATCAAAGCTCTGGCGAATAAATGCTTTGCCAGGGATATGCTTTGCTCCACCTTTCAGCGGAATGTAATACTCGTCTTTAACTGCCCTAGAAGCCCATCTGGATGGCGCAGGAGTGCCAATCTTACTAGGTCTAACCAAAGTTACATATTCGCCATTCGGCTTCTTTTTAACTTGGTAATACATCATATGACCATACTCAAGCAAATGCCAATGCGGTGCTTTTACATGGTTTACACCAATGCGATACGATTTAAATATCTTGGTTTCTTTTTCATTGATAAACTTATGATATATCGCATTTAGTATCTTACCTTCTTTATAAGGCGCATAAGCATGCATAAGATCATAAAAAACCAATGCGCCAGCTCTGGCAGAAGATCGCAATACTTTCTCTTCTACAACAGACTCAAGAGTTTTAAGCTGCCTAGAGAAATCTTCATCCAAGGTCATCTTTGCTACGATCGTCATGGAGAACTCCCGTTCAGGACTTCCACAACCAAATCAACATATTTTTTATCATCAACATGAGGCAAGACCGCCTCTATGCGATACAAAACATTTTGATAAGTAACCCTCATTCCTGCATTGACTCCTGCCAAGTAGCGGATTCTCATGCTGGCTTTTACTGTAGAAGTCATCGAATCAGATTTAATTGTTTCTGACCCAGACTTGTGCTTAATGTTCGCCCAAACAGTCGCAAACGTAGACCATGTTTCAAGCTGCTGTCCTGCGCTGTCAAAAGAGGCAGATTGGCTTTGAATAGTAATACGTTTGTTTAAGCGACCAATATCCATTTTACAGACCCATGTTGATGCGATAAGGAGTTAATAAATATGTTGCCGACATTGGACGCTCAAACGATTCTACGCTAGAGACAGATTCCCTATTCTCGTAAAGATTGCCAAGCATTATCAATATTGCTGCTTTTACCGATGAGGGAGTTGGATAAGGATTTGGGCTTTGATTGTCGGTGCATCCTGCCGTAAAAGTTACTGTAATGTCCTTAATAGGAGCATTTTCCTTAAACATCAAAACAGAGGGTCTAGCAAAGTTGTCTACAAAATAATCATTTGCGCTGACTGTTTGGGTAACATCATCTTCATCTTGATATGTAACGCTTGCTACAGAAGTAACAGGGAAAGTCTGCAAGCTAATTTTGTCGTTTGCAACAGTGCCTTGCATTTCGTAGTTGCAACTTGAGATTGTCATGCCTGTATATAACTCAGCATTCTCTCTTGCGGCAGAGATAAACATTTGTACAAGTTCATCATCAGGATGTGCTGGTGGCGATCCAGAAGTATCTAGCCGCAGATGCAATTGCGCTTTTGAAAGCGTGACAGGCTCAGAACTTGGCTGCGTGATTTTGTTTAAATATTTCATGGACGTTCTTCCCATCTTGCTCTAAATATTCCTGCGGCTGTGTTTCCGTCGGTATTAGTCAAACGAATGTAAAACGTGCCAGCGGCAAACCCTTGTGGATAGTCTTCCGATGCTCCGGCAGAAATGGCTTTATTTTCGTTTGCGCCGGAAACCGAAAACAACAAATCAACTACAGTCCCACCAGTGTGTGTCCCGCCTCGATTCATTGTCACTTGTGGCGTATAGCTCGATGCCGTTGACATTGTATTGGTTTTGAATATTGGCAAGGCAGTGGTAAACGTACCGCCCTCAGTGCCGCCAGTTGCAAGTTCTGCCCTTATTTCAGCAAGATATGTCTCAACACTAAATGATTGCAAAATCGTATCTGTCAAAGATACAACTTTAATGACTTGGCTTGCGCCACTTGCAATGCTGAATTCATAATAAGTTCTAGCCTCATGCCCTGAAAAGAATCCGGTCTGACCGACATCGACACGCAAGCGAGAGTATTGACCATTGTCATCAGTCATCAATTTGACCGGAGGGTGCGCCTCAAAGCGCTCGGCAAACGTACCGTCGCCCATATCGACTAAGCGCATATCCTCGTCAAACGGTCCTTTAAATAATTTGTCAGCCATTTATCATTCCAGCCATTATTTTAATAATGCGTTCAGGAGGTATTTTCGCCCAAGCATCGACGCAATGTTGACATTTTAACCTTTTACCGCAACCTAATCCATTTCCGATATAGATATTCTTATGCAACGTATATCCTGTAACCTGTGGAGCAACAAATCCGCCAAATAATACAACTCCATGCAAGCCCAATGCCGCAGCAGTGTGATGAATACCGCCTTCTGGCGCAAGAAACGTCTTAGCCTTGCTCAAAAGTACCGCCATATGCCTTGTCGTTGGGGTATAAATCCATCTTGCGTTAGGCAACAGCTTCGGTCTTAATTCGCCAAATTGAACCCAATCAGCGTCAATCGAGGAAGTGACTTTAGCAAAATTGTCCCAGCCCCAGTCTCTGTTTACGCTTTCTTGCTTGGCTTTTAAGTGGGGTTCTACAACAACAAACTTACCTTCATGTTTATTGGCAAACTCTTCTTCTTGCTCAGAAAAGAATAATTTGGCTGGTTTGGGACGATACGCTTGCCATTCCCATGCCTTACTTTCAACTGATTTAACGTAAGGTCTAGCCCCTGGTGCATTAACAATCTTTGAGTTGTACTTCTCTTTTACAATCTTTGGATTGTTTTCCCACGCCATGTGCCATCTAGGATTGCCGCTTGCATCAGTGATCGCAACAGTGCCTTCTTTAGCCATTGCCTCACCACAAGCCATCAGTTCATCGCCCCAGCCCATTAGAACCTCATCAAGTAGTCGCCAGAAATGATAGTATGCACTTTCATTCCCAGCTTTTGCAGATATTTTACAGCCGCATCGTCTGCATAACCGTACTTTTTACCTTTGCCAGGCTTTTGCTCGACAATGATGACGGGTCGATTACTAATGATAGTCTGTTCAGCGCCACGCAAAACATGCAACTCGTAGCCTTCGCAATCAACTTTAATGAAGTCTACGTCTTTAAACTCGTAGCTATCTAACAAGACAGTTTCTACCGTTTGTAAGGCTTTTTCCTTACGTTTATTAACCATAGGCGCTGTATCGCCACATGATCCATCAGTCGCACACGCCATCACGATTTCTTGGCACTCATCGCTAAGTGCCACATTGTGTAACTTAGCGTCGGGTGCGTTTAGCTTAAAGTATTCGCAATATTCGCTGACAGGCTCAAATGACTGAACACTCTTGAAGTCTAAGCACATGACTCTTGACCACAGACCAAGATTGCCACCAACGTCAATCGCTGTACGGCGGCGATCAATGATTCTTAGACATTCTGAGTATTTGTTGTATTGATAGGTTGGTTTGAAGTCAACGTACTTTTGAGCAGCTTTCATCCAATCTACTAGGTGCGTTTCAGTTTCGGGCAAATAAAGCCCTTCCCATACTTTCATTTTACAACCTCCCAAGTTATGCCAGAACGAATCTCGTCTAGCGTCCACTGATTATCAGCCAATGCCCAAGCCAACTGTTCACGATTGTCCGGCTTCACCGGATTTTCAATTAATGATAGGTCATTTATTCCGAAATTTACAGCTGAAGATTCCGGATTTACCGCAAAACACGGCACACCTTCTAAAACAGCCTGTACGCCAGCCATAGACGAATAAACGACCACAGCCCATGCGTTGACTAGCTGACGACTAAAAAAACGCTCTGTGTCCGATCCTGCGCTTTTGTAGTGGATTCTGATCGGTCTGTCTGTATGCTTTCTTAATGTAGTCATTACATTATTAAGCCAATCTTCTTGAGTTGTGCCATTTAGTAGAAAAAAAGTGTCCGACTGAGGACAAATCAATATCTCACTACCGTTTCGCCAAGGCTTAATGGTTAACCCTAGTTTCTCAAACCTATCTGGCTTGTGGTCGCCGGAGCAATCATGCATTTTTGCATTCTTTGTAACTCGGTAATACTTATCTCGCAAAAAATATGCTTTATCACCATAATACCAAGTGCGTGATTGTTTTTGCGCTTCTTTTAGCAATGAATAAATCTCTGGTAGCCAAAAGCCAGCTACTGCACCAGAGTGCAGCATATTTTGACTTATTGACATTTTGCCTCCGCAACCTTTAGCAAAGGCTCGACAGAAGTCCATTGAGCGAGGGTTGCTCACGACTGCGTATGTAACGGGTATGATGCTTTCGCCCATTCCTGCCGCCATAAGTCTGCGCCTGGAGCGTTTGCATAATGTTTAAAGCCAGGTATCCCTGCTGTCCAGTGCAATATCTTTGCTCCCTCAACGGGCTGATCTTCATCCACTAACCTATTCCATGCATTAGGGATTTCCCCAATCTCTTCTCTAGTAAGAAATTGGAATTGCAATAAATCCAACATCTTCCATGTAGCTATTGCTTTTGGAGTCATTGATCGCCATGCTGGATGTTCGCAGTCAATAAGCATTAGACTTGCCCAGTTCTTGCGATCATATGCAGCATTTGGGCTTTCCATCTCAGTGCCGACATATTTAACTTTATGCTTTGTCTGATATGCGTGTTTAACGACTCTGACCGCCTCTGTCTGCTCTTTCATTATCTCTTGCAGTTCAGCGACATCGCCTAAGCAAATCATATCTGAAGCATCAGCAAAGATAGCCTTGCCTTTAAACTTCATCAGATACGGCACAAGAAATCGACTAAGCGTAAATGTGTTTGTGCCTTGCTTTAGACCGTTGTTACTTAGCGCAACGAAAGCAACAGGAATACTACTGTGGCAAAGGACGCTATTGCAAAAAATATGAAATCCGGCAGCTTCACGTTTATCGTACCCACAAAAAATGGTTAACATGATCGCAAATCCTCAAGCGGCGCAATACGAAAGGCAGTTAAGGCTGTAGAGCGAGTGCAGTTTATAACCTCTACGCCTTGAGTCTTTAAATCATACGCAAGTTGTACAAAGTTTTTGCACCAACGAGACATGACTTCGTTGGTCGGTCCTTGACCCTGTTTGTGGTATGGATGGTTGCCAAAGAAATGAACCTTACCTGCGTCTGTTTTCATGTCAACCCAAGCAAAACAATCTTGGCTGCTCCCATCAAATAAGCGAGATTAATCGCTTGGTAGCCGCTATTGTTTCCAAAATGTAGTCTGTTCATGCCCAAACCTGGCAAGGACACACCTTCCACATGATGTAAGTTGTATTTTTTAGCTGACTTGGCATCTTGAGTATATAACTTGCCAGAAAAATCACTTTTAATTTCGCCAACATATAAATCCCACCAATGTGAATCGCAAGCGTACATTAAATCGGCGCTTGGCAACCATCGCCAAGCATCCTTAATAGCAATTATTCGCTGTTCTTCTTGCGCCGCCCACGACGAAACAGTGTCGCAGTCTCTTCTTGTGAGACTTGATCCTGTTGCGACGACATAGACGGTTCGTCCCCACCAAGGCTTGCCGCTTCGATCTTGGGGGTTTGTTTGACTACCGCCACCGGAGGGTTTAGATAATCAACCAATTCTAAAAGAACAAGATGTTCAGCAACATCTTTAGGGAGTCTGATGCGTTGTTTGCGCGATACCGACCCAATCCGAGAATCGGAAAAATGAGTTCGGGCAACTACTTCAATCAGTTCCATTTTCTTCCTCGTTGTTTTCTTCCCATTGATATGAGCAGAAAGCTAGTCGCTGGTCAGTCTCCGGAAAGTCTTGGACAGCTTCATCATCGCTCATACATCTAGCAATGAAATTGCGCCAAGTTTCGCCGGAGACTGGTTTAGGCATTTATTAGAACGAGCCGCTGATAAAGGCAGCAGGACGGTAGACAGTCAGAGCAAGACGCTCTTCAGCCAACAAGGTAGCCATGTTCTTCTTGAAGTTGTCGCCATCTTCAAAGGAGATTTGCACAGCTGCGTCCATACGATCCCAGACCTGAGCGCCCATTGCGAAAGCGCCAACCAAGAACGTGCCAGCAGTGATGCTGTTCGTAGGAATGACACGCTTGCCCCAAATCTGAGGACCAGCCATCGCCACAGGGTTAGACCAAACGTACTGGTTGTCAGTCGCCTTGAGCAACTCAATCGCTTCCCAATCAGCAGGGTTCAGAACGATTGTGTCTGCCATGAACTCAGACAATTGAGCCTGAGTAATAGCACGACGCAGAGCATCAAGTTTGCTGTCGCCAGTCACTGCGCGGTTGTAAGCTGTGAAGTTACCAGATTTCAAGATACCGCCGATGTTGCCAGAAGTGCCGTTACCGTTCAAAAGCTGATCTTCTTCTTCCAGCTTCAGACCGTAAACGAGACGGCTGTTGACATACGACTCAAGCTGAGGCGCATCATCCAACACCTGACGAGACACAGGGATAAAGTGAGCCAAAGTCACAACAGGCGAATTAGCCAATGTGAAAGTGATAGCCGACTCAGGCTTAGTCACGTTCTCAAAGCTAGGGCTGTTGTACTGAGGATTAGCGTTATTTGTGTACACGTTTTCGCGAGTAAACTCGACCAGATTGGAAGATGTACGACCAACTGGAAGTGCGTCACGAATCGTAAGGATACGATTTGGGTTGTTGATAATGCCAACAAGACGGTCAGAAGGAACGAGTGGCTGGTTTTGACCAGTTGCGTTCACGATTGCAGCCTTGAGTTCAACGCGAGCAAACTTGGAACGACCTTCTGCCATTGCTTTGAAGCTGTCTGATTTTGTCAGCAACTCGCCTGGGGTGTCATCCTGTGCCTTATGAGCAGAGTCAAAACCTTCAGCAACACGGCGCTCGATTTCCAAGCACTTCTCGGTCAACTCAGCAGACTTGTCTGCAAGTTTTTCCAAAGCATTTTTGGTTTCAACGGAAGTGCTGCGAGCAACTTCGATTTCGCCATTGGCTTTTTCCATCCAACCCTTCAACTCGCGGGTGGTGTTTAGCAGATTGCCTTGCACTTCGGCAAGGGCTTTGATCTCATTAATGTCGCTCATAATTTAATTCCTTAAAGTGATTTAGAAAGTAATACTTGCAAAGCAATTTGACGCTGCAATTCAGCATCTAGCTTTAACGCATTTGGCAAAGTCTCAGTTTCGTCATCACCCAGATGAGCAAATATCGTTCGCGCTGTTTTTGCCGTTTCACGCGCCAACGAGTTTGAAAAGCCAGCTACTTCCCGTAGGAACTTTTCAAAATCTCTTACTGTGCCTATATTATCCAACGCGCTCTTGACTGTTGTCAAATCAACTCGCGCATTGTCATCGGCTGGATAGGTGACAATTGAAACTTCAGGCAATTCCTTGATTGATTTGATAATGCGTAATTGCTCATTTTCTTTTTCAACCATTTCGTAATCGCCAATCATAAAGCCAATCGACAGACCATCAACTGTACCATGCTGCATGGCGGCTTTAATAACGTCTGCTTGTGGATTGCCTTTTGTAAATTCGCCTTCCATGTAAAGACCTTTTTTATCTTCTTCTATGTAAGTCCATTTACCAATGGGAATGTCATACGAACGATGATTGACAAACATTTTAGGCATTTGTGCATCGCCTTTCTGAATGCGGTCAATAATCTCTTTGTATGCACCAGCCATCATCGTGTCGTTATAAGAATCAACGCCACCGAACACGCTTGCATAGCCTTTAAATCCGCCAGAGGCAACAAATTTAAGTTCCATCTCACTAAGCGATATATTTTTACAAGAAATCATTTTGTCACCTTTATCTTGAATCTTTGCCCATTCTTTGTCTGCCCATGACTTGCCAGGGTCGCCGCCCCACAAAGCCCATGCTATGCGACCCGCACTTGGATAGCCATCCTCACTTGGCGACCATCCTTGGGCTTCTTTATCCACCGCATGACGAGCAAAATAAGAAACCATCCTGCCAATAGTTTCATCCGACAAATTAACTTTGTTAGAAATATCTCTCGCTCTGGCAACACCAACTGCCGTACCTCCGCGATTATATTCCTCTCGCCAAGCTAACCCGCGTTTTGCTTCTGCCGCCATCGAATCGGTTGGAATAGGCATTATCAAGCCGCCATTAAAAGTAAAAATTCTTCGTCGCTTATTGAAAGAACTCCATTCGCTAAAATTGTCGGTATTTGTGCAGATAATCCAACATTTTGTAATGCAACTCTTACAGAAAGCGACATAACGCCAATAGCTTTGACGTTTCCTGTTGATATTTTAGTCTGAATTCCGGTTAATTTTACATTTCCCGACTTAAATTGATTGGCAGAATATCGTTTTGGGTTGCCAGAAAGACGAATGATCTCGTCATCAAGTACATTTGTACTCACATTCCCAACAAAAGAGACGAGCGCCACGCCTGTAATTTCTACGCTTGCATTGACTTGATCGGTAACTGATACAACAATTTCGCCAAGTTCGGCAGTCAAATCCTGACCGACAAGCGACTGATTGCCATCTGCAACCGCATCAATTTCGGCAATTGATGAGTTTAATTCATTGCCGACTAGCTCTAATAAGCTATCGCCTACCGCTTCGATTGTTTCGATTACAGCTTCGGATTGCAACCCTTCTGGCTGAGTCAGCGCACTAGCCGAGAAGTCTAGGTTGCGCTCATAGTAAAAATCAAACCATGCCGAATCATCTGGCAACAGCAGATTGCTTGCTGTTGTAGATACGTTACTACAAACAGCATTTGCATTGGCAGTAGCGTCAATACTCTCAACTTCACTTGTAGTCACAACAGCACTACATTCTGTATTGCCTAATGCGGAAAAGTCTAGGTTTCTTTCGTAGTACCAATCAAACCAAGTCGAGGTATCTGGCAGCGGTAAATTACTCGCTGTTAACTCTATACCACTTAGTGTGATAGTCGCATTCATCCAATACGAATCAATGCTGTTGCACCAGCCGCAGGTAAGTCAACGGTAAACGTACCGCTGGTGCTAGTGATGTTGCCGCCAAAGTCAAAAGCTGCAACTGCTTTGTTTGACTTGCTAGAGTTATAGATCAAGCACCCACGCGCTGTGATGGTGGCGTTCGCCCAACTTGCGTCCGAAAACGTAAGGTAAGCCACTCCATCAGCTAAACCAGTGCTAAAACCTGCTAGTGTTACGCCTCCTGCTGTATAACCAGCGCCAACAATCTCATTGGTTGTCGCATACGCTGTGGTGGCTGCGCCAAGTGTTGCCGCATCCGTAAACAAAGCAATCTTGTAAGTATCCGCCGCAGCGTGAACACCATCTAAGATTTCTTTTTTGTAACTATTGCAAACAGCAGTTGTAATCGCCATGTTATGCCTCGTTTGATTCAGCGCCGATCAGGTTTCCATTGTCATCCCTGATTAACTTAATATTCTTGGTGGACTTGCTTTGATCTTTGGTTACATCCATGTTTAGCTTTAACTCTGGCATTTCAAACTGAATGTTTGGTGTGACCGAAACGCTAAGGTTATCTGACTTCGTGCTTAGATCAGCCAATCGTTGAGCAAGCATTTGTTGCGTTTGCGCCATTTTTTCAATTGTCTGAATATTTTGCGTGGACTGACCAAGCGTAGCAATCGGAGCAAGGTTGACCTGAGCTGTAAGAATGTCTGCGCCTTTGATTGGCGGGAGATTCTCAAGCTGTCTCCACTCGTTTCTGGTCATCAAGCCGTTTTGAACAGCTTGAGCGCCGATCTCCAATCGATCCTTGAGCGATCCACGCAAGATGGCATCCAGACTAAACTCAACCGTATATCTGCGGCGCTGTCCTGCTGTTAAAACTCGCTTCTCTAGCACTTGCTCCAATGACTCAAGCATTGGGCGCAAACGGAACTTGTAAAAGCCTTGAATCAGGTGGTCAATGCCTGTACCCCAGGTCGTTGTCTTCTCGGTGTCGTTAATCATTGCGCCAGGTATACCAAACCATCGCGCAATATCCTCTACCGAATACTTGCGAGTCTCCAACAACTGAATATCTGCCGGAGTCATCGACAAAGGCTCAAACTTAGCGCCAGCTTCCAAAACGAGCAGATCATCGTTGTTTCCCTCGACCAAACCTCGGTAATTCTGTCTAATGGCTGCTCGTTGCTCTTCAGTCAGCAATCGATCAATCATAAACACGCCTGGTCGCTTGGCGCTCTTCTTGAACACGCTTGCCGTATGGTTTTGCGCTCCAATCGCCACATTGACCGACGAGCGCATATAATCAAGCCGAGACATACCAACAATCCCATTGCCCTTGTCTCGCCAGTGCAGAATGGAGTCAGGTGAGTAAACCGCAACCTGACCTTCGTAGTAATACTTGTAAATAATCGACTGTGGCTTATCTCTTAGCACTTCGACCTCAACTTGGTCTGAAGCCAGAGGTGTCATAGAAATCACTTCACCCGCAGAATTTCTATTTAACTTCGCATATGCATTTCCGCGCAAAAGGTAGTTCAATGTCAAGTATTGCCAAAATTCCATTGGCGTATGCATTGTGTTTGGACTTTCGTGAAGCAACATCCAAAGCGGAGTGCCTCGCGCTAATTTCTTGTGTCCATCCTCACCAGGCTCGCGCTCGTAGACAAAGATTGGAAGAGATGCAATGTTATCCGACAGAAGTTCAACAGCAGCCCAGACAGCAGAAACCTGAAGCGCCCCATCAATCCCATAATCAGGCGTTGTTTCGTAAACCTTGGTAAATGGCTCGGTATACTGAATACCCTCTTGTTGACCTGTTGAGCCAACATTGCCAAAAAAGCGCCTGATTGATTGAAATAATGTAGCCACGGTTTATTCCTTAATGTCTCAATGCAATCGGGTTACTCAAAAAACCATCCCAATCGCCATCATCTTGTTCCACAAGGTTTGCCGCATGAAATGCCATCGCTAACGCAACTAACCCGTCTATCCGTCCGGTTGACTTTGCTTTGTCTAGTTTTCTATTTCCAGATTGATCTTTAATTACAATTGAATTTGCAGCGCACATAGTTAAAACAGGATGCATTCCATGACGCAACCTGCCGTTTAACAACTCTGACTCAAGCGTATCTATGGCTGGAGACATATCCTTGTACCCCTGACCACACTCAACCAATGGTAATTCTACTCCAATCTTACCAAATTCTTTCTTTAATATATCCATTCGCCAACGGTCATAGGCTATTTTTTGCACATTTAGACCTTCAATCAGACTAACAATCTCGTTTGATACATATTCGTAATCGACGGTTGCCCCTGGGGTCACGTGCAGGTATCCTTCATTAACCCAAATGTCGTAAGGGGTTCTATCTCGCTTGGCGCGATCAATTAACCCCATTTTTGGTGTCCAGAAGTGCGGCTCGACGTTCCATTTGCCATGAGTCTTATAAATCATCACAAAAGCAGTCAAGTCGGCGCGAGACGAAAGGTCAAGACCAACATAAACCATATTGTCCTCGACCTTCTCTGGTCGCTCACCGCAAGATTTCCAAATCGACCCAGAGATGAAAGGAGAGAATGTCTCGACCCTTTGGTTGGCAATCAGGTTGCGAAAGCTGGCTTCTCGGCTCGGCATCCGCTTTGCTTCCTCCATTTGGCGCAAAACTTCCTCATGGTTCATCAAATGCCAGTTCGGTTGGGCTTTTTTAATCTCTTCTGGGTCAAATGGGTCTTTATCATCAGGTACGGCATACAAAACGCACTTGACACGAACATCGTTTGATTTGAGTGCGTCATCGATCAAAATTGACAATAAATCGTCAGGATTGGCTGCTTGAGTGGAAATAACGATGGAAAGTGGTCTTTCTTGGGCTGCGGAGGCTGTTTCTAGGGCTTCGTAGAGGTCAAAGCGTGGTCCTCTGACCTGACCCAGTTCATCATGCACCACCAACGAGGGAGACAACCCCATCGCCGTAGACGCATCCGCCGACAACGCCTTGTAAACCGTACCGAGCGCCGGACACACAATCTGCTTTGCGCTGTCCTTGACCGCCACATACTCAGAGATGGTCTGAGACATCCTGACCATTTTGGCTGCGAGGGAGTGCAGGATCGATGCTTGGTCGCGAGATTGGGCTGCGGAGTAGAGTTGACCACTTTGTACGGCCTCTGGTCCAACCAAGTGCAAAAGCAAAATCATCGCCGACCACGCCGTTTTTCCGTTCTTACGAGGTAAAGAGCAGATAAATGTTCTGGTGGGTGATCCGTAGATCATTTCCATCCAATCTCGCTGTGCTACAGACAACTTAACTGGTTGTCCGACAAGTCTGCCTTCCGGCACTCTAAGGTGAGTCTCAATCCACTCTATGTTCCTTATCGCTCTGGCAGATAGTTTTTTTGACCCCTTCTTCATGCTTCCCACGGCTTTTTGGATTTCTTGTCATTTACAAGCTGACGACCAACAGTCAATTCATGCACTGCTTGTCTAGTAATCCGCAACCGAGTTGCCAAGGAGGATGACGCACGAACTTCTCGCTCATGCATCGCCAAAAGTTTGTCGTACCGTTTTAACCCTTCGTCATCGGCAATCCATGCGCGATCAAAGTTTGAGATTTCGTCTGCTAGCACTCGACCCTGCACAACATGGCGGCAGTAACCTTCCATCAGCGGCATATGCGTTGGGCTAAATGCGGCGGCTGGTTGATCGTTAACCACTTGCAGCCAGACCTCACGTTCGGCATCGCTAATATGCACAGGCGGCATCAGGCGATTTTCAGGGGAAATCTCGCGGGGAAGCAAAGTAGCCAGTTCAGCGGCAGACTTTTTTCCAGTTTTCATTTAGTTTTGCTCCTTTTTCTCATTATATGCTCGTTTTTCGCCCACAGAAAGCGAAGGAAGAGTAGCACAGTCGGTTCTACCCACCGATGCCGTCTAGTTTTCTACCGCCCTATCCCCCCATTGAGAAGGCATACCATGTCATATGAGCGCATAAAATCGATGGTTAGTCACTCGGTTAGTCTAAACAAAAAAAACGCTCAAAACGCGTTTAAATCGATTCTAGGCATACTACCATTCTCGCCCGTTTGGTATGCCTTGCGAATTGCATCCAATTTCGCGCCCTATGGTTTCTTCCCGCGCCTTGATTGAATCGTGGCATTTTTTGCAGAGGCTTTGAAGGTTTTCGGGATCATAGAATAATTTTTTATTGCCGCGATGGGGCTTAATGTGATCTGCCACGGTTGCCGCTTTGATGATCCCCAATTCCGCGCAGTATAGACAAATAGGGAATCTAAAAAGTTGATGCAAGCGCATCGCGCGCCAGATTTTTGAATTATACAATTTTGCATGTTGTCCCATGCCGCGCAGTATAGGCGAAAAAAAACCCGCATTGTGCGGGTTTGTGTTGATTTAGGGCTTGCTACTCTAAAAACCTGTAGGGGTTTCCAATCCACGCCTTGATGATCGAATAAGCGCATTCTACCGCTTCCGTGTCATCGTCAGTGATGCCAAGGGACAAAAGTACTGAACCGTCACACAAAACGGCAAGCATTGCGCTAAGATCATTGTTTGTAGCGTCTTTTATTTGGTCAATAATTTCGGTGTGTGTCATTTTTGATTTCATTTTGATTTACCTGTGGTTTAATTAGATCAGTTGTCGTTAGTAACGTTGTCAGAGTTGACAAACAAATTGTTTCACACTATGCAAGCGCAAAACTAAAAAAAGATCATGATATTTAACTCTTAGTGTTGACTTTCCTATAGTTTTTTCCTATGATGGTAAAAATGTATTGATGGGTGCTTTCTAT
>Ga0247837_1001987_pt1 | contig 40178 bp, 34 predicted proteins | sample LaCtaG_2_FD_187115 | JGI IMG/M metagenome (GOLD analysis project Ga0247837, IMG submission 187115) | Freshwater microbial communities from meromictic Lake La Cruz, Castile-La Mancha, Spain - LaCruzMarch2015_14.5m | ecosystem: Environmental > Aquatic > Freshwater > Lake | place: Spain: Castile-La...
TAACCAGTTCATCATGATAATCCGGAACTTCGTTTCGATAAACTGGTTTTCCGTCTTTGGCAGCTCCCATACAAAAGTGAAGTGTTCTCCAGGCGGAAGAAGGAGAGGGGTCGTACTTGCATTGCCGTAGAGAAAGTTTGGATTTTTAGGAATTGATTCGCTTACTCACAATTTAGACAATCATGAGACTTCAAGAGCACCCATCACTGATGCGTAGTTTCCCAGGCTGTACAGAGCCTGAAGGAAGTATTAGAAGGGACAGGCAAAATCGTTGCCCTTTCAAAGCGAGCCCTAATGTATATAGGAACGTATTCGCTCTATGACTTCTTCACTATTCGTTGCTAGACTGGGAAGTCACTCAATAGTTCAGTTTCAGAGCAGTAGGCAATATGGACCTCAACGCTTCCATATGCAACGTCTGTCAGAGGGGCGCCACTCTCTTCTGCTCCTGCGAAGTTCCCCTTGTCTTCCTGTGCGAGACTTGCGTTTCTTCCCACATGAGTAAGCGCAAAGGACTGCCGCATGAGATTTACGGGCTGGAGAGCTATTCCTTCTATTCAATTCCAGGGTACAAGGAAGCACTAGCCGGGCGGATGCAGAGCCCAGGAACTAAGCAAATTAGAGAAGTACTAGGGGAAATCGACCTGCTCAAGCAAGAAGTCGCAAGGGTGATAGCAGAGATGACAGCCAAGATCTGCGAGCACGGGAAGACTCTCACCCAAGAGTTGGAAGAGCTGAGGACTGCAGTCGAAGCAGACCTTAAACAGGGCGAAGAAGAGATGAAGGCAGCCATTTATTTATCCAATCCACAACTCTGCAGTCCTATCGCCAAGGTGCTTTGGCAAGCCAGCGCTGAAAACCCTGTCCTCATGACCTGCCAAACTAACTTGCAGGACTGGGTAGTTGCCTGTGAAGCGGTGCTCTTCTCTGCTGTCATCAATATGCAGATTGAGCTTGAGGGGTACCAGCCGACCTTCGCAATTTCCCATACTGCAGAGCTTTCTTCCGCACGAACTGTTTGCGTTTATTACTCCCCAAGGGACGTGCTCCCTGAAGAGAGCCAGGCTGGTCTGTCCCCAAGTCCTCCTTCCTTGAGTTCTTTGGATCGAACTCCCATTGTCAAGCGAGGACCTATTCAGCTGGAAAACGGCGAGTTCTACCTTGGATATTGGAACCCGGCCCACCAGATGCACGGATTCGGCCAGAAGTGGGGTTCAGACGGACTGTATGACGGCGAGTGGAAGTGGGGACTGAGAGAAGGCAGAGGCAAGAGTGTGAACAGTGGGGAGGAATACGAGGGCAGCTGGGTAGGCAATGAGAAGCACGGCTTTGGATGTCTGCGGGATAAAGACGGGAATGAGTACGTTGGCGTCTTTGAGGGAGGCAGAAAGGAGAAGTTCGGACATATGCAGTATGGAGACAGCAGTGCAAGTCTATACTACATTGGAGGGTTCGTTCAGGACAGTTTTTCTGGGCTGGGATCACTGTGGCTGCGGAGTGGCGTCCAGTACTCAGGAGGCTTTAAAGGCGGATTGAAGCATGGAGGAGGCATGATATACTGGCCGCAGGGGGGAATGTACGCGGGTGGCTTTGCGCACGATACACTGCATGGAATGGGTTGCTACTGCTGGGAGAGTGGGGATATGTATGATGGCCAGTTTGTAAACGGAATAAGGGAGGGCAATGGCAAAATGATAGTATGGGGAGAGAGTTATGAAGGCGGCTGGAGGGCTGGAGAGAAGCACGGGAAGGGCATCCAGCGCAAGGCTAATGGCAAAGAGAAGAAAGTGACCTATTCCCGGAGTAAAGGCTCTGCTATCAGCACTCGCTTCAACCTTAGTCGCTAGTCTCCAATAGTCTAGGAAGACAGACAATACAGTCCGCTGTCATAATCAGTTCTGCCACTTCCTCGCCTCTAAAAGAAACACTCAGTTTGGAGAAAATACAATTACATTACACCTACTAGCTATGCAAAGACACAACAGGGTCCCACAAATTCCCAGGAGGAAGCTCTATCACTTGTCTAGTCTTCAGCTCCTCTCGATAGACTGTAGGGAACGTCCTGTCCACTGTGAGTTGGAGTGCCTCGTCCAGCATCCTGGGCACCAGCTGAGCCAGCAAGGGCGAGGACAGTTCGAGACAGGGGTTAGTGTTGACTTCCAACAGCCACACTTGCAGGTCTGTGTCCAGCAGGAAGTCGTACCCCAGCACTTCGAAGCATCCTGCCCTGTGCAATGGATTCAACTTCCACTGCACACTCAATAGTGATTGTCTGATCATCGCTTTCATGCGTGCAAACAGGTCCTTGCCCACACTCACTTGTCGTCCATCGGCCTGCAAGTAGAGCTGGAACTGAGCGAACGCCAGTTGATTTCCTGGCTCTCTGCGGCCATATAGCGGCCCGTTTTTTTGCACAGCGTTGTTCGTCAAGTGCACATAGTGGCGCCTTAGCTGCTCCCTGTCCAGCGTGAAAGCCTCACTTGCAGTCCGCAAGTACCCTTCTTTGTACACATAACTCATCAGTTCTTGCGTCACTAGCACCCATACTCGGATATCAAACTTGCGAGAGTCAAGTAAGTAGGGACTTTCCACGTACTTTTGCACGAGGAAAGGGGTGCGAGTGGCTTTGGAAGTGCGGGCGCAGATGTCTCGCAGCAGGTCTCTGAGCTCCTCCAGGGAGGAAAAGATACTGATGCCTTGGCCGCGGTTGAGGTCTGCAGGCTTGAGAAGCCACACATTTGCTCCACTATAATGAGTGCCAGGCACAGTTTTCCTGCCTGCTATTCCCTTGAAGCAGCTGCTAAACGCTGTCATTTGAGTGTGCAGTTTGGGCGAGTCCAGCTCCAATACAAAGGTCAAAGGCATCAAATCGCCAATATCTGTATTGTTAGCCTCGCAGTACTCCTTTAGGTTCCTATATAGGGAAAGCTTGTTGGAAAGCTGGGCATGTCCTTCGAAGTGATTGACCATTTGCAAGTCCAAATAGGGCGCATATCGGTCGAAGCGAACTGTGCGGGACTCCGGGTGCCAGGCAAAGTGGCAAGTTGAGCGCTGAGTGAAGGTTTCTTCGCTCCATCCAGCCCTCCTCCCCATCAGTTTCCCCACCAATTTGGAGTTGTTGCCCGGGAGGACCAGGTAGCGACGGTCAGAGGTGAGGTCCAGCAGTGAGGAAGTACGGTGGAAGGGGTAGCTGAGGGAGTTTGTACTGCGATGAAAGGGTGAATCTGAGGTCTTGCGGTGTGGACGCTTCACTGCCTGCAGCAGCGTTTTCCTCGATATAATGAGAGGAGCTGCTGCCCTGGTTGGCGTCCTGGACCTATGACAAACACATCGTTGGTTTTGCATGTCCTTCGCATAGTGCAGCATTGCCCTGGGTAGTACCCTGCGTCCACACCTTTCACATACCTTGTATCTGTCCTCGTGCACAGCGAACGTGCTGGAAAGACTGGGCGGCCGGTGGCAACGGTACAAGTCCATTACTTGTATGGATAGTGGATGAATTAGAGAACTAGGGGAGTTACCCAGCTGCTTGTTCTCCTGGCTTGCTGACTACTCGGTGGAAGGAACAGCGGTAGTTCTTGTCTGCCACTGGCTGGACCCAGTTGTACGCACCTCTATATGTCGTCTTCAGGTCCATATTTCCAGCGCCCAAATTGGAGTGGTGGCTTCTCAGGTCTTTGAGCATCGCTGGGTCTAGCTGACTAGCAGAGCCAGTTCTGAGTCCCAGCGACCCAGTATTCGTCCCAAAGTCGCTAGCGTCGTGTCCAAATGCAAAGTGAGTTCCCCGCAGGAATTTCAGTGCCTTGGGATCCATAGACCCAGGCATGCCAGTGAGACTGCCGTACTCTGTGGACATGGGCTTGAACTCTCGGTCTCCTGGCCCTGCGACATAGTGGTGGTTTCGCATGTTAGTCACCACTGTGGGATCTACTGTGCATCTGCTTCCTAGAGGCAAGGGCTTGAAGTCACTGGCAGCCACGCTTTGGGTAACTGCTGGATCTGACCCCATGGCGAAATGAGAGGCTTTGTCAGAGTCTCTACTGCGAAAAGGAACCGCACACGCTCCACCCTCCAAATTGGAAGCCACTCCATATGAAGTTTTCCACTTCGCAGGGTCGTTTCCCAGTGTGAAGTGTGTCCTCCTCAGCATTCCGTCTCTAGTGGGCGCAGTGTACACTCCCGGCCGCAGGAGTTTGTGCTCACTGGAGGTAGGCTCATACATGCCCTTGTCATGTCCCAGCTTAAAGTGCGTCTTACGCAAGTCCTTCATGGCTTCTTCGTTGAAGTCAGGCTTAGCTGCGCCGTTATTGGCGTAGACGGCCTGGGCTTGAGAGGCTAGAGTGGGGGCGTCTGTGCCTAATTCGAAGTGCTGTCTGCGCAGGTCGTCCTTTTCCTCCTGACTGAGGGCAGCGGGCGGCCCCTGCTGGCCAGTGAAGTGCAGAGCATGCGTGCTGTTATAGTCCGGCTTGTCTTCTCCCTGCTTAAAGTGTGAACTCCTCAAGTCCTTGACTCTTTCCTGCAGTGCAGGGTCTTTGCTCCATCCCTGTGTCTTCTTCGGCGTATAGTCGGACTTAGTGATGGAGACCGTAGGTCCGTAGTCGCTTCCAAAAACATAGTTGTGCTTGCGGATATTCTGCTTACTGCGCTCTATGTCTTGCAGCTGCTTCGGGTCCGTGGGCTGGAGTTGCGGTGTAAAGGTGGAGTTGGTAGTGGAGGAAAACTCCTTCGCATGGGAGCCGAACTCGAAGTGGTGCTGAGTCAAGTCCTTCTGCACCTCCTGATTCAGTCGCTCCGGCTTGGAGTTGTACCGCTTGAACCGCCACTGATGTTCAGTCTCCACACCCATAGACCTGGGGTCTTCTCCCAGAGCAAAGTGAGAGCTCCTAAGGCCAGGGTCGTGGTCAGTGGTGGCCGCACGTCCCTCGCTAGGCTGGAAAGTGCCTTTATGCGTAGTGTTGAAGTCCGGCTTGGAGTCTCCGAGACGGAAGTGAGTTTTGATGAGTTCCTTGCGACAGTTCCTGCGGGCTGCGATCCCCACATACGTCCCTACGAGCCGCAGTTCTGGTTGGCTTTTCGTGTTCCGCATATTATCAGAGTAACGGGCAACCACAATTAGCAGTGCTAGAGCCTACAGCTGCCTGGGTCGGTCTGTGGCTTGGGCACAAACATGCCTTTTTCGTCTCGGGTGCGCTTGCAGGCGTGCTTGTGCCGGGATTCGTGTAAATACGCGGCTCGGTGCAGGGGCTTCTGCTTGCTGCGAGCGACTCTCCGTTTTAAGATGCGGTGGTACTGCTTGGGGTTGACGAACACTGGCTGTTCCTCAAGGTCTACAGACGGCAGAAGGATCTTGTGGGGAGAGGAGTCAGGGAAAGCGTCGAAAGTGGGGTAGCAAAAGGGCGAAGTGTCCAAAGGGCAGAGCACAAGTCTCTGCAAGGTTTGCAGTGGGGACTGGTCTGGCGTGGTCACTAGACTGCGGATCAGGTCAAAGGCGGAGTGGGGCGACCTGTCTTCCATTTCGGTCTGGTTTATTACGCACACAGGAGTAGACTCTGCAGATAAGCCGGAACTGAGGCGCTGAACACCCTGTTATTGACTCACTGGCCAGGGAAAGAGGAAACCTATCAGTATTTCTATGTATTTGATGCCTTCCTCTCTGCCGTCCCTACATCCAGGAAAGGCTCTAAAGGCTACTTAGGCCTCAGCAGGACGGAAGAGGCATCCGGCCTGCACTGCAGCTTCGTAGTCCACAGGGCCTTTCAGCTGCTCTTCCACACTGCGAAGCTGCTGGAGGGAGGGCGGCGGGGCGTAGTTCCCTGATCTGAAGCTGAGGGCGGTGGACAGCTTCTCTACAATGGTCAGCTGCTCGTACCGCTGTTTCCGCTCCCTCAGCGTCTGCAGGTCTTGCGTTATTCGGTGCATTTGTGAGGCGCACTGGGACTGAACTTCACCGATGCCACTGTTAGCGGTGAGTGTGTTTAGCTGTTTGATGCAGGCCTCTTTCCCAGAGCGAACCGCAGCCATAGAGTGTTCAGAAGCCTGGCAAAGGCCGCGGTTATGCGCCTCAATGAGAGCTGCAACGGAGTTGCTGGAGGCCTCCAACTGCCCCGCGACCTGCACCCAGCGCTTATGCAGGGTCTCCAGCCTAGTCTCCACTTCCCCTAACTGCTGCTTATTCTTCTCAACCAGCGCTTTGGCTTCGTTACTAGTCAGCAGGAAGGCCTTGTGATCCCTGTGTTCGAACACACACAAGCCGCAGAGCAAAAGGTCGTGGTCTGCGCAGTACGCCAGCACTTCCTTTTTATGTGCTTTACAGATTTGGGCGCCCTTCGGGGCTTCGGACAGCTCTAAAATGGCGTAGTTGATAGGCAGCGCTCTGACTTGTTCGTAGTTTTTCGTCCTGCAGACAGGACACTTGGCCATAGACGCAGCGCTGTAGATGTGCCGGGCACAGGGCTCACAGAGTGTGTGTCCGCAGGCAGGGAGCAGCAGAGGGATGTGCTCGGCTCTGCTGTACTCGTTGAGGCACACAGGACACGAGACTGAGGGCTTCTTGGCAGAGGGAGGCCGAGTGGCACTGAGGCGAATGACAGGCTTGCGAGGCAGTTCCAAGGGCAAAGAGGCCGTAAGCTGCAGGTCCTGGCTTTGGTTCGCACTCACGAACTGACTTCTGATAGTGAGATGGTCGCTTTCGAACTGGTCCTCTTGGTCACTGGAGCTGGCAGGAGGGGACAGACGGCAGGTGGCAATGTGCTGGCGCACCTCAGTGACCAGGAATTCACGTTGGCAGTAGGGACACAGAGTGCGGATTGCCCCTGGGAGAGCCCGAATTGGACGACGGACGTGGAGGACGGGAGTACGGTCTCGGGGCTGGTTCCAACTTTCCATTACCCCGTAGAGTGCAGGAGCAGCAGTCCAGCCTAATTGATAGACTTGATTAGTGTGTCCAACTGAGACTTACTATGATAACTACTACAGAGACTATGCATCCTACAATACTTTCCGCATATCCACCTCTATGTCCTGCCACCTAGTGGAATGCTCTGTGAAGCCAGGCTCCCTGGGAAATGGGGTGAGGCCTAGGTTAGTCTAACTTGGCGACTGTGAAGGACCGGGGTGGGAAGTTGAGTTTTCGCTTCAGAATGCAGAGTTGGACTGCCTTCTTTTCGTCCTTCGAAAGAGCTCTGCGCAGTTTCCGGGTCAGACGAGGTCTGAGGTCCAGAGGCTTCAGCTTCTTGTTCTTGTACTGCTCACGGAGCGCGTTTCTCTTCTTCTCAGTGATGACGGTGAGGACACGGGCAATTGCCTTTCTGGTGACCTTGATCTTGGACAGTTTGGCAGGAGCGCCCCCTGTGACTTTGGCAATACGCAGCTGCGAAAGCTCAGTCTTCAGCTCCTCCAGCTTCTTCAGCAGAGCCGCATCGTCACTTTTCCGCAGTTCGTATGCCTTCACCTTCACCATTTATTTCCCAGCCCTACCCCTCCCCAACTCCAATTTACACACTAAGGCGCAGGTCTCAGCGAACTCTTCACTGACGAGTTCTTCCTGCTCTCCTCCTCAGTCACAGTCCTTAACACCCTGGAATTGTGACTTTCAAGCACTGGCAGTCTGGCGATCGGCCTCACATGCGAACTGACATACCTGGGCTTGCGCCTCGGCAGACCTGTGGGACTAGGGTTGTCTAGCACCGCGGAAATGTCCATATTCCGCGACTGGCTGGGCCGAGACAAGGACCCCAGTCTATTCCTCCTCACAATTTGCAGTCCGCCATAGTTCTCTCGCAGGATCTTCTTATGGTACCTGCTGGGACTCGCGAGCTTAATCGGGTCTGAAAGGTCTCTCTTCCTGCGGTCATTGGGGTCCGGAGCCCGGGACTGGAACATTCTCTCATCAGGCGTGAGTCCCACCCTTCCCCTGTACCTGATTCTTGGCAGGGAAGAGTCTGCCTGCAGTTCGTCGGGCTCAGTCAGACTGGGCCGCTCCTCTTCGTACTTGGCAGCTGGCAGTCTATCGGAAATCTGCTTCATGTTTCTAGGAAGCAGAATAGCGTCTAATAGGGCGGCGGAAGGGATGGGGACAGGGGCAGACATTTGAGCAATTCGCTTCGCTACGAGTGGGAAAGTGAGGATTTCCTCACAGGAAGGACGACTCTGCGGGTCAACAGCCAGGAATCGACCAATTAAAGCGTTTAAATCATTCGAGAAGTTCCGGGGGATGCGCTGGAACTCCCCTTTTACCACTTTGTTGTACAGGCCCTGCATGTCTTCAGCTCGAAAGGGGGGCTTTAGGCAGATGGCTTCGTAGAGGACACAGCCCATGGACCAGATGTCGCTTTTGGTGTTGTAGGGCTGGTCTTTCCAGACCTCGGGACTGGCGTAGTACGGTGTGCCTGTCTGAGTGAAGATAATTCCGTTTTCAGCTATTTTCGAGACATTGAAGTCGCCGATTTTGACCATACCATCCGAGTACAAAAAGACGTTTGCGGACTTGAGGTCTCGGTGGGAGATGTTGAGGTCGTGGAGAGCTTTGAGGCCTCGAGACATGTGAACTGCGAGGGTCCAGATGAAGCTTTCGCTCATGTACCTGCCTTTCTTCTGGTACTCCAGTATCCTCTGGTACAAATCTCCCCCATCCGCATACTCCATGACCATACACAAAGACCCAGTTTCTTCCTCGAAGAACGCTTCTTTGTAGGAAACCACGTTCTGGTGCTGCACACTCGCAAGGATCCTAACCTCATTGAGTGCATTCTGCTTCTCCTTCTCATTGAGCGCCAGCAGTTTCACTTGCTTGAGCGCATACACCTTGCCGTCAGAGCGACGGCGCACTTTGTAGACTGTGGAGTAGGCACCCTCGCCTAGCTTGTTGAGGAAGTCGAAGGCTTGCATTACTGTTATACCTACTAGACGGGGAATGAGGCGCTGGGAGTTAGTGCTGTTTCTGCCTAGTGAGCGGAAGCGTGTGGTGGGCGTGCTAGAAATATGTCCGAGTTCGACTCGTTCCTTAGGAGCCACTGCAAATTCGCGCTGTCTTGTAAATACCCGCACCTGCGGGATATGTTGACGGCGGCGCTCAGTGAGGCCGCCCAGGACCCAAACGTGCCAATTGCCGGCCTCATCTCCTTCCGCAATGCCTCTGAAAAGGCCTTCGCCCTCACCTGGCGCGACACAGTCCTTGCCCTCAGCCACAGCACCAAGCCTTTAGAGCAAGACTCCGTCCTCTTCAACCTCATCAAAATCGCCCAGGCCGAGTTAGGCGAACGAGCCAAATGCAGCACCACTGCCGCAGTTCTGTACACCTCCCGTCACAACTGGCTCGAGGAAGTAGGCACACTGAAGCCTGGAGCGATGGCTACGAAGTACTCCTTGCAGGTGTGTAAATTGACGGAGTTGTGGTGTGAGTCGGTGTCGGGCCTGGATCGACTGGAACTGGCGGAGTACTTGGTGCAGGTGGTGATGTATTTGAGTGATTTGGGGTTCAAGGAGGAGGATTTGAGGGCGGATTTGGTCAGTGCGCGGGTTTCCAGGCCTATGAACCAGCTCTGCAGGGATATTGAGTGCTACCGCTATGTATGTAGAACTCTGCTTCCAGGTATCCTCCCCTTCACTTACTCCGCATTCCAGCGTCCCGCCCTTTCCTCCCCTGGCATCCTCTTCACTGTCCTGAAGAACCTAATGAAGCCTCCCGAAGAAGGCGAAGTGGAGGAGTCAGGGATCCGCGACCGCTACACCTTCCTTACGACCTCTGTAGACTTCTACGTGCGCTCGCCTCCTCACGCCCTCTACGCCCCGGCTACGGATACTTCTATGAAGGAGCGGTCCCAGCGTCTCTTTGCCCTCTATTCCGAGCACCTGCCCATGCTCTCCAACTCTCAGTGGGACGTGCTATTCGTCAGAGAAAAAGTCTTACGCTCCAAATACACCCTGGAAGTGCTGCATCTACTGACCTTAGGCGGGCAAACCGTAGGCTCCGTTTTCCTCGACCTGCTCATTTCCATCCTCGCCAACCTCATAGGTCTCTGGCACAAGAAGGTGGAAGACCCGGCCAACACTCGGCTCCTCCTGCAGGTTCTCGACGCTGTAAGATACAGGCAGCTTGGCTGGACGCCCAAACTAGTGCTGACGATGTCTGCGCACCTGGGCTCCATGTCCTCCGCAACAGTGTGTGAATTCTTGCTTATCGTGTGGAACTACTTGAAGGAGTACCATGCAGTGGGGAAGACGCATAGGAGCGAGCCATACATTTACAGCTTGAAGATACTCATACACCGCAATATTGACAGACTGGGAGAACTCTACTCCAAACTCAGTCACACGACATAGATAAGTCAAAATGGGCTGCGGCAGCAACCGACCTGGCCAGCAGACTCGCTTCATCCGCGTAGCGCTCATAGGCCAGAGACAAGCAGGCAAAACGGCGCTGATCTCCTCCTTCCTAGAACAGCGGTTTGAAGCGGCGTACGAGTCAGAGAAGTCTCCAAGTATAGCAGTGAAAACTTACTATTGTGGAGATACAGTGACTACCCTGGAAGTGTGGGAACTTCGGGAAAGCACGTACTTGCCTACGGGCACCAGTCATGCGGTAGTCGCAGTAGACTGCACACAGCCTGTTTCGCTCATCCAAGACCAGGTAACTCAGTTGAAAACCGTTCACGGATTCAGCAATTTCGCAGTGGCGGTTACAAAGGCAGACCTGCTCCCAGACAGTCAAGCCGAAGACTTCCTTGCCGACCTTCGCAAGACGCTCGACTTACCAGACAACTTCCGTATACATCTGACTTCTGCACAGCTGGGCACAGGGGTACGAGAGCTCTTCCTCGCCTCACTCAGACCCAGTCCGCTAACTCAGTCCGGCACCACCGGGTCAGAGGCTCTGTAGACTAGTCTTAGTCTAGGCGTAAGTCTGGAGCATCAGCTCTGTGAACTCTTTGATGTCGATTTCGCCGTCTCCGTCCTTGTCTGCCTGCCGCAGCAGGTCCGTCCACACGCTTTCGTCCGCTACTACTCCTTTGCCCAGTAGGTTCTTTAGTTCGTTTCGGCCGATTTTGCCGCTTCCGTCTTCGTCAATGATGTTGAAGGCTTTTTCGAGCAAGCCCACTGAAAACTGCTTTCCCATGCTTGCGGAGGCGCTCAGGAACTCGGTGTAGTCGATGTGGCCGCTTTGGTCCGTGTCCACTTGCTGCATGATTTTCTCGACCTCGGTTTCCGCGTCTTCCTGCGACATGTTCTTAGCCAGTCCCGCGACCATTTCTTCCCTGCTCAAATGGCCGTCTCCATTCGCGTCAATCGAGTTGAAAACATCCCGCCAGTGCTGAGTTTCGTCCTTGGACAGCAACTGAGTTGTGATGAAAGTGCTCACAGCCTGCTTCAACTTGATGTCTCCTCGGAAGCTGCGGAGTTCGCTGACAGCCACAGCGCGTTCGATTTCGTCCACTCGTGGCTGGCAGAACTTGACAATCCAAGGGTCGTTCATACACTCTTGGGCGGAGGGGCGCTGCCGAGGGTCAGTTGTCAGCATGCGGCGGACGAAAGTACGCACTTCTGGAGAGGCTGCCCACCACTCCGGCGTATCATACGCAGGGTTATTGGCCATGATATTTCCCACAATTTCATCATCAGTCTCGCCTCCAAAGGGCGGATACCCCGCAATTAGGATAAACAGGATAACCCCCAAGCTCCACACGTCACACTTGGAGTCGTACCTTCGGTCCAGCACTTCCGGAGCCATATAGTACATTGTACCGATGGCCTCTCGAAGTCGACCTGACTCTGGCACGGACACTGATGTGCCGAAGTCAATTAGCTTCAAGTTGAGCTGTTCCACTGTTTCTGGTTCCTGCTCCAACATCACATTTTCCGGCTTCAAATCTCTATGCACGATTCCCTGCTTATGCAGGTAGTTGACTGCAGCCAGCACCTGCTTCATGATGTTGGCTGCGAAGGTTTCGGAAAGGCTGGGCTTCTTCGTGATGTAGTCGAACAGTTCTCCGCCTCGAATTAGCTCTGACACCACGTAAAACTTATGAGAGTCTTCGTACAACTCGAAGATTTTCATGATGTTTGGATGGTCAAGTTTGGCCAATATGCTTACTTCCGCTATGAACTTTTCCCTGTCCACATCGCTGTTCCCATTGGACTTGGTGATTTCCTTCACAGCCCTTTCCATCTTGGACACCTTGTGCTCGACCTCGTACACCTTGCCGAAGCCGCCCTCGCCGAGCAGCTTCCGCATCTTATAGTCCTTCACATACGACCCTGAGTTCACTTTGATGAATTGGCCTGGAGTGATGCGAATTTCGTCGATCGTGGTAGCGCTGTGGCGGAGAAAAGGGAGCGGGTCACTGTGCAGCCTAGTCGGCGGCTCTATAGGCGCAGGCTTCGAGCAGTCCAGACCCATTTCTATTACCAATCGCTCCAATACCAGCCTATTGCCACACAGGCGAGCTGTACGTGCTTTATGATTAACGTCTAGACTGACTATTCTCTGATCCAAGCGACTATCACAGAGATATCGTCTTCCTTGCCTCCCTTCCAGGCGCCGAGTCCATGGGCCAGGAGAGCCTCTACTTCGAAGGGAGTTTTCCCTTTCCCTAAAGACTTCATATGTGCGGCTTTCGCGAGTTTTCGAGCGATTTCTTCTGCGGATTGGTTTTCCCCCACACAGGCTAATATCTCTTCCTCGAATAAATTATCCCAAAGTCCATCAGACCCCGCAATCAGCAAATCCCCCTCAATCACACTCAGTGTGTATATGTCTCCCGTGCGAACTCGGTCGTTTATCAACTTGCGGCTGTTGAGTGCTCTCTGTAACTCCTTGCGGTTGGAGGGTGGACAGTGCTGTATGAGCTCGGTGCGAGAGGCAGCGGATAAAGGCTTGGAGAGCTGGTAGGGACAGTTGAAGGAGTGCTGCATTGGAGTGGTGGAAGTCATCACTTGAGGCTTGCCATGGTGCATGCGAATTAGCATGGCACGACTGTCTCCCAGGTTAAGTACCTCCAACTGTCCGGTATTAAGTGCACAGAGTAGAAGGGTCGAGCTGCCGCAGGCTTGTGTCCTAGCCAGCGCTTCCTCAGCCACTGGGATAAGATAGGACTCCTGGACTGCCCGACAGGTCTCATCCGACTTAGGACTGAGGACTAGACTCCAGCTGGATACAGTCTGCACCCTGCACTCCTGCATTAGTTCACTGGCGAATAGGCCACTGTCCACGCCTAAGGCCCGCCAGCCTCCCACTCCGTCAGCCACGCCTAGCATGTTACTCTCCAGGAAGTGAGCGTCTTCTATTCTCTTCCCAGCCTTCGGAAACACCGATGAGGCGGCTTGGAAGCGCAGCATCGGCTTCGATTTGTTTTTCCGCGCATAGTATCGTATAAACTCTTTGTACTGACCCGCCGACCTCGCCGTTAGCATGCACCTCTCCCCATTGACTCTGTGGTACTGCGAAGGAAGGAACTCAGGCAGTAAGATACACTGTGAAAAGTGGAAAATCTGGAACATGTCCTGCGCAGACATCCAAACTTCCCTCACATACCCCTTCGCCCGCATCGAATAACTCATCTGTAACTTCTCTCCCCAGGCCGGGGAGGTGAAAGTCCCGACCAATTCCGGAGACTTGGCCGTCAAGGGTGTAGGGTAAAATACTCGTATCAGCGTGCGGCCCAAAAAACGCTGTTTACGTGCGAAGTATTGTCGCCAGCATTTGGCAAGTTTTCGCTGAGTGGAACTTACTTGGGCTTCAGTGAAGGTAATGCGGTAGGTATGGTCCATCGAGAGAGAAATGGAATTATTTGCTAAGATAGCGTAAATGGGGCCAGATGAACTGGCTAAATTCTTTGCATCGCAGGCCTGGGCCGGGGGAGTTTTTCTGTGGCCTTGTGGAGGGTTATAGCAGAGTTTAGAAAGACAAGGGAAAAAATACTGGTTGCATACGGCGGCCATAAAGAGTCAGAGGAAAATTTGAGTGTTTTTTTTTGCTGCATCTCCATACGACATAGTAAAGACCTGTTTCTGCTAGCTAACTGCATCCTTAAGTGCTTCGTATCGCCAGGCGATTTCCGATAGCACCAACTTTTCCGTATTTCATAGTTGCGATAGTTAGCATGATGAGGCGGATAGATGAAGGAAAGAGTGTCTATAGGCCGATTTCCCTGATCAGAAGTGGGCTTGGAAAGCATGGAGTCTGAGAAGGTGCAGCGCTTTATATCCCGCAAAGACTGGATGTCTCTGTTGACGCCGCCGCCTAGGCCGCAGTACCCGAAACTCACGAATGGCGGGGTCTGGCACGACCTTAAGCAGATACAAACAGAACTAAGCGACATGAGCGAAGAACTCGAATCCCTCAAGCTCAAAGGAGCGCAAATATTCGACCTCCCCGGCCTCAAAGAACAACTTCGCAAGCGCCAGCTGCGCAAATTACACCGCAAACGCCTACGAGAACTCTCCCAGCCCAAGGCATCGCCCAAGCCAGAGCTGGGAGGCAAGTGGACATGGGCGGAGCCTATGGACCAGGAGGCGGGGCCTGGGGATTATGAGGTCAGACTGGACTTGAGTCGGCCTAGTTTTGAGTCTCATCGACCGAAACAGCCGTTTCCGATCATCAAAGACTTCAAAAGGTCTGACAAGGCCTTCAGCAGTAAGGAGGAAATCGAGAGAAGGAAAGGACTGGACTCGCCTGCCTGTACTATCTACACGCCCAACCGGGACTTTATCCTACGCAGTCCTTCGAGAGTCTTCATTTCTGGGAGAAGCGCTTCACACTCTCGCTTGCGTCCAGTGCCTGAGTCAGACGAAGACTCCCGCCATCTCCTTCGCCACCACATCCGCACCTCCCAGCACCGCGACCCTTCCCCTAAGGCCAGCTACAGCATCCCCAAATCCGCCCGCAAACTGGACATCCGCAAGTGTACTTCCCACACAGGTTCCTTGCAGAACCGTCTGTTTAACCACAGCTTCGTGCCTAGGACTCCACTGTAGAAATAAGCTTATGGCGCAGAGGTATAGAAAAGGGAGAAGGCTGTACGAAAATGCAAGGACAGGGGTGAAACTGTATGAAGCGCAGGACTTGCAAGGAAGGGAAGTAGTGATAAAGGAGCTGGAAACGCCAAGTAAGGAGAAGGTGAATCGAATGCTGAAAGAGAGCTGGATGCAGGCCTGCCTGTCTCACCCCAACGTGTGTCGACTCCTCGGGTCCTACTACTACATGGAAGGCCACTTGTACCGCTGCGGGATCGTCATGGAAAAGCTGCCCACAGACCTGCGCCACGTAATTCAGGAAGCTCTCCGGTGGAGGGACCCTTCAGGCCAAGTCATGACTGAGGCCAAGGTCTGGCAGTACCTACAACAGCTGGTTTCTGCACTTGCGTATGCTCAAGAACGCAGCATCTCCCACCGCGACATCAAGCCTGACAACCTATTCGTAGACCCTTCCCAGTGCCTCGTCAAGCTCGGCGACATGGGCGCTACCAAGCAACTCGGTCCAGAGGAAGCCGAGAGCACAGTGCAGGGCACAGTCAACTACCTGAGTCCTTTGCTCCGCAGACAGCACTATTGGAATCAAAGGGAAGGGAGGACGGAAAAGGCAGTTCACAACCCTTTTAAGTCGGATGTGTTTTCGCTGGGGATCACGAGTTTGGAAATGGCGTTGGGCTCGATTCCGCCGGATGTGAATCGTTTGGAGGACCAGCAGGAAGCGATAAATGAGGCGATTTCGCGACTTTCCAGTTATTCTGACTCTTTCAGAGCCTTCGTCCGCACTATGCTGGAAGTGAAGGAAGGCACCAGGCCGGATTTCCTTGGTCTTCGCAAGATACTTTTCGAGCTGTTTGCGGATGCACTGGCGGGCGCAGGCCTGCAGGGCTGCTGCTTCTGCTTCAGTCTCCCCTCTTCCTCAGTCACTCTGCCCTGCGGCCACCTGCTTTGCAGCAAAGAATGTCTACTCCACTACATCGCCTTGGTCACAAACGGCCACAAACTGCAACTCAGCACTGTCACTTGTCGATTCTGCAGGACTCCTTTGCCCCAAGAAATCCTAATTCCCCTGTATCCAGAGGGCTACCCGCCTGCAAGCGAGTCCTTGGAGCGCTGCAAATACTGCAGGAGCATGATTCAGCCGCTTGGGATTAGTCGCTGCGCACATCGCTTCTGTCTGAACTGTCTGAAGACGCTGAAAATGACGGGTAGGAAGCAGCCTAAGGAGTGTCCGGAGTGCCAGGAGCCATTCGACGCGAAGCAGCTGAAGAAGCACAAGTCCATGTGCGTCCTTTCCTAATATACCTAGATAAGTGTATCTAACTTGCCCACAGTTGCAGTAAACATCTCCAATAATGCAAGGGGAGAAGAATAAGCGGATGAGTCTAAAGGAGCGGCTGTACCTGGAGCCTATGAAGAAGTACCAGAAGTACGGCCTGTACCCCTGGCAACTCGTAGTGAGCATCCTGCTGATCCTCTTCACTACTTGCCAAGTCGTGCTGGTCGTGCAGATGAGCAGCTCTTACTCCTACTCGCAAATGCTGATTTGGAACAAACTCTTCCTCAACTCGGACGTGAAAGGCAGTGACCCCAACATCTACAATTCCTACTCCCTCTACTATTTGAGTCACCTCTCCGACTACATCCAAGTCTTAGTAGATGTGAGTGCCACGTAGCGCTACTACGACCTGAACTCACATACTTTCGACAACTACGAGTATGAGTGGGACGCAGGGTTCAAACAGCCTCCGAAGTTACTCGTGAAGTATATTGACAATTGGGACATATACACCAGCCACAGGTTCCCTCTGGAATGCGACCTGACAAGGCTGAACTTAGGCCCGCTGTCTGACGCTACTATCAAGGAATTCATGAATGTGGTGGACTACTTCGAGGTGACTTTCGCTGTGAAGCAGATACTGCCGAGGGATATGAACGTGGCGGATGAGTGCTATCGCTGGGAAATCAAGCAGTTGTTCGACTTTTCCTATAGAGGGTCGGTCGCATCTTCGCAAAGCATCGGGAGGACTATATGTGACGGCTACCAATGTAAGTGCCAAGCAGCCAATGTCTGGAAGAACTACCAGTGGATCGCCGTCATAACCGGCAGTCTGGCGCTCATCTCGCTCCTACTGGTCTGGAACTCCTTCCGAGGCCGGATGATAATGGTCTCCAAGCTGCAATCAGTCAATTCCTGGAGAGATTTGGAGTTCACGGAGAAGGTGAAGTTCTTCAATGTGGCCAATATCATCACTATTATAGGCAACTTGTGCCAGTTCTTCAGTAAGCTGTACCCAGGCTTCCTGATTGCAGTCAGCAACCCTGATCTCACCTTCAGCGTGTTTGAAGTCCTCACAGGAATGGGCTGTTTCTGCGCCTGGATCAACATTCTGGACTATCTGGACCACACTTCCGAGTCCTTTATCGTGGTAAACACCTTTAAACGGGCTTATGACGTGCTGCTGCTCTACATGCTAGGTCTGTTTCCCATCTACTTGGGCTATAGTCTTCTGGGAATGACCCTGTTCTGGCAAAGCGGCTACTTCCTCGACCTCCTCGGCTCCATGATGATCCTTTTTGCCATGGTGAACGGCGACTCCATAGACATGTTCTTCTCCACCATGCTGCCAATCAACTACTTCTTCGCCCAGATATACTTCTACTCCTTCGTAGTATTGTTTATCTGTGTGGTGCAGAATATATTCATTTCGATTATCAATAATGCCTTTGAATCCTTCAAAACTAGGCCGGTGAAGGAGGTCGGGGATACGTCCGACGACGAAGAGGAGAAACTGGAGGAAAGCGGGTCTGGAGAAGCGCAAAGTCTCATCCTCAAAAAGCCCAACCGCCGCAACACCAAAAACGTGCTAGACCGTGGGTTCTAAGCAGGACTGAAGAGCCAAAAGATCTTCCAACACCTCGTCCTCCACAACATTTCCATGCCAGTGGACGACCGCCAGCAGGAAATAGAAGAAAACACGGAAGTGATTGTGGCGGATATGGACAATTTGGAAAATCAAATTACCAAGTTGATGTATGACATTAGGGATAAGGCACTGGAGGAGCCGAGGGATGACCAGGCTGTTAATAGGTTTAAGGAGATTATTCAGGTCGATTTGCCCATTGTGTTTGAAAACGCGCTCAAGGAACTTAGTTAGGAAGTTAGTAGTGCTTAGATCTGAGCTTTGCCTGTGAATTCTACCTTTGGGACTAATATGCACTTTAGAGTGATTGAGTGAACAAGGAATTCGCCTAATTTCTCTATCGATTTCCCCCATAAAGTGGTAAAAACGAAGGAAATGAGTGCTCGGACTAGTTCTAAAGGTCTTAGTCTAAGGTATGTTCCTCCTTCCTAGGCGACTGGGCGGCTTCCTGCTGCATGCGCTTGCGCCGTTGCTGCGCAGCTCTAAAGCGGACTCTGGCGTCTTCGAACTCCCTGAGCTGGTCGATGAATCCGTCGTTGGGCTGGACTTGGAAGCGATGCTTCTTGGCGAAGTCGTAAGCTTGGCCGTAGGACCAGTCGAATTTCTTCATTAGGTACATAATTACGAGGGTAGCGGAGCGAGAGACACCCTGCGCACAGTGCACCAACACCTTATGCCGCTCACTCTCCACCAGCGCATGGTCCATGAACCGAAAGGCTATATTGAAATGATAGCAAATCATCTCAGTGTCACTGTCCTCCACTACAATGCGGCAGTACTGCACCACTCCAGGGAAGCGGTTGTGCACGGTTTTTGTGGCGTTCACGATGTGGGTGATGCCTAGGTGTTGCAGCACGTCTTCGCACTGGGCGTGGTGTTGGTCGCCGAGGAAGAGCTGACCAGGGATTATTTCGTTGGGGTAGCCCACTTCGGGGTGACGGATTGGCTTTGCGGCCTTTCCGGCACTTAGAAAGGCGTATATGCCAAGAAACAGCTCAATCGATGCTTCCAACAGGTGCAGTTCCTTGCATTTGTCCTCTCTCAGCAGTTCATACAGCCTCCATGCCAAGTCCTTGGACGCCGGACTGTGGCAAATCACCAAGCAAAGTCGCTTTCTCCTAGCAAAGTGACTGCCGGCCTCAGTCCCTGCCAGTTGCTTTTGAATCAAACCCAGGGAAATCTCTTCCCCGTACCCATTTAACCAGGCCAGAGACACTGACCCTGCCAAGTGCAAGGCCTGGAACTCGCTCCAAGGCCGGGAATCCAGTACCAATGTAGAGGTTTTAAACCTTTGCAGCAGGTTGTAAACGTACTGCAACTGCTCACGATTTGCCTCTGCGTCCATTATTAGCCTAAAGCTTTTTACTACCGAGTGCGCTTGAGCTGGGGTACGATGGAGTGGCCGACGCGTGCGTCTAGGTCCACTAGCTTCTTGACGATAGTGACTGCGTGGCCAGCAGGCACTGAGGCTGAAATTAAGTCGCCTGAAAATGGCTCACACAGCTGCAAGTTCTGGAAAACCTTGTGGATCACGGTGACATTCACTTCTGCTTCAGACGTGTTATCGATCACATCGAAAATCAACCCTTCCAGAAACTTCCCTTCAAAGAGGCCATGGCGGTCACAGGTGTAGTAGTTAACGCCAGGGGCAAGCACGCGAGGACTAACGCCCAAACTTCTAGCCAACTCCTTGTTGTAAACCCGACTCAAGAAGTCTTGATTCGAACCAGTGACGTTCCTAAGCCCCAGCTTGTGATGTGCGTATATGGAAACCCCATGCAAGGTGGTGAACGAGCCGTCCCAAGTGACCTCAGTGTAGAGCAAGTATTCCCCTGCTTCCAGGTCGTACTCGTCCCACATATCTCTCTGGTTCGCCTCCGCTTCGCCAGCAATTAGTGTAAGAGAGTGGTCAGGGTTCAGCTTCGCGAGAATGAGCCGAACAGGAGAATATGCGTAGTCAGGGTCATCGTCAAATATGCGTGTATCTGGTTGGCAAATAATCGCATACACTTTCCCAGGCTTGCGGATGGACAGCTGCGAGACTGTGAACTTGCCAGGCGCTTGGTTGACCTGAATTGCAGTTTGGTCGAAGTTGTCATGCACCATGCAAATCGTCACTTCGGTGAAGTAGGTGCGGAAGTCCTCCACACACATCCAGAACGTGCCGTCGTCTTTCGGCTGCCATTTCAGCTGTTCCTGTATGGCGGGAGTCCACTTGGAAGAGTGGTCGCTCCAGTCTCCTTGCCACTCGCTACTCGGCTCTCCTGTCCCTTCTGCATCTTCTCCCCATGGATTCCTGATCATTAGTAAGTTTGCAGGTCCGCTAGCGGTTTCCACAGTCTGTGCATCAATAACCGCATAGGCGTGCAGTCCCACCAGTCCCAGGCTATTGACCAGGTCTTGGCCTTCCTCAGAGCCTCCAGAGGAGGCAGTGATGATATAGTCGAGCTGATTCGCTCGGAAGATTTTGTCCCAAAGGTCAGGCTGGTCATTAGTGAGGAGTTCGCAGGGAGCGCCTGTGAGATCGGTTAGGCACTCCGTAGTGAACCCGGCTTCGATGTCTGCGTAGCAGCCAAAGCGCTTGGCCCAGGCCTTTTCCAACAGGATCACCCACAACTCTGTGGTGCCTTTCTCTTGCTTTGGGCCTGAAAAGGCGATGGTTCCGTCCGGCTTGCAGGGGAAGTAGTCGTCCACTACGTAGTCTTTCCACACTCCCATATCCATGATCTTGACTTTATAGCAGCCAGAGGGTTCGTACTCCGATGTCTCGAAGAGTCGTTCAATTCGCTTAGGATGTTCCGCCATAGCGCTAAGAGTCGACAGGAAGTAGCAATCTCCCAAGCCTCCCTGATGTATGTCATTCGGGGAAATGTCACTGAAAACCTTAATGGGATGATCGGGGTATATTTCATCGATATCCTTCCAGATGTACTTCTTCCACTCAAACTGCTTCATCGGGTCCAGAGTCGACCAATCCTCCGCCAACGACTTCGCACTCGCAGGGAACTCCGCATCCAGGAACTTCGTCCCAGTCTGGTCGAAGTTCGCCTTGATGCAGGCCTTGTTCGGCTTAGTGGCGGCGCCTCGCAGGATGGTGGTGAGAAGGGCAGGGTTTCTTCCGATGAGACCAGAGGGAATGGCCTTCTCTTCCTCTTCTTCGAGGTTGACTTCTTGGTACTCTTCGGCCTCGGCCAGTTTCTGCTGCATACGACCTCTCCAAGCCATTTTTATATGCTAGGGAATTCCGACGTGTACTATAAAGTATTAGAGACAGTTGAAATTTAGAAAAGCAGGGGAAAGCTGTATTTGTGTTTGTGGGAAATTTAGAAGCTGGTTATTTGCAAAGCGGCTAATTCGTATATATTCGCTTCGAATGCTCAATACTTTATAATAACTAGAGGTAGTTCCTAGGTGAAAGTCTCTTCTGATCCTGTGAATTAAGAATGACCTGTATTTCGTAGGTTTAGAAGAGTCCTGTCTTTCACGCACTTTCCTAGTGCCTCAGTTCGCTGGGGCACTCTGGACAGAGTGGTTGTCTAGCAGTGCAAGTGGGGGAGCAGGTTAAGCAACTCTGGAAGTCATGCACTCAGGGCAAGGATGGATAATGACTAGCAGGCGGGGGCTGGAGATGGAGTCTACTTGTGAGCAGGTGGCGGGCAGGTACAGACCTCAGCACCTCCGCAACCTCCGCAGTGCCATCCTTCGCATCCTTCACAAGCCTGGCCTCCCCTCGCGCTTCGGGAGCGTTCGAGCGCCCAGAGCCGCTCCAGGCCCTCGCTGTGATGTCTGCAGCACTCTCTGCCAAAGCAGTCTGTGCACCGCTGTCTGCGGCCTTTGCGAGGCAGCTGTGCACCGCAGTTGCTACCGCGGAGTGTTGCTGTTGAAGGAAATGTGGGACGACTGGCTGTGTGACCGCTGCTTCCTGTGCGGACTCACAGAGCTGGACCCCGGGAAAGTCGTGTGCTCGCTGTGTCTGCGGAGTGACGGGGCCTTGAAATACGTCAGTCCGCTGGGCTGGCTGCACCCAACCTGTGTCTTGCTTTCGCCACAGGTCGAGTTCGCAGACTCAACCTTCACTTCTATTAAGACAAAGACAGGTGCAGGCCCTAGCTACACCTGCTGCTTCTGCGGGCAAAGCAACTCCTGGACTCTGCCCTGCTCTGAACCGCTGTGCCCACTACACTTCCACGCCAAGTGTCTGCAGCGGGCTGCCAAGCAAATCGGTCCCCACCCCGCCCTGCTCCGCTGCAGCCAGCACTGCACCTGTCTCCACCCCACTCCCCGCTGCAGCAGCCCCGACTCCACCCGCAAATCCGAGGTCAAAACCACCTTTATCGACCAAGGCGACCAACTCGAAGTCTGTATTGAGTCCTGTCAACCGCTTGTCTCTCGCAAACGTCGTCGTTGTGCGCCTTTGACCATATCCACAGCAGTGCCCAGACCCAGGAAAGAGACAGGAGTGCGCCAGTTCTACTCAGACCTGCAGAGGGAAACCAACATCAGGGAGGTGGGCACTTGTGAGGAGCTGCTGAGCAGACTGAAGGTCTTTTTACGCGCGAATCAGCTGAAAATTGACTTCAACTACTATGATATTTCGCACTTGCCGACACTCGCACAGATAATCGGGACGGAAGGCAAGGTGGAGCACAGCAGTTTGGAGGCAATTGTGCTGGCGCATAGCTTCGCATCAGGACTGTAATAGCCATATGAATAGGCCTGCAAATGCCATTAAATAGGCTGAAAGGACCAATTTGCGCAGTTTCTACATAGGGATTTGGGCTTATTCTATATGGAAAGTAGGACTTTGGGCCTTATAATGCTAGTAAAGGCAGAGCCTGTCCACACGAATGCCTATTTGAAGGCGGTTGCAGGAGCTATTTTGCTGTTTATCATGCCTCTGGAAGGCATGCTGCAGTCCGCCCTAGCCCACACCGGGTCCACAGTGGTCTACGACTTCCAGCAAGCTCTAGGCACCCCCGCAGGCTACGGCTTCTTCGAAGGCCTGAGCTACCTAGGCAGTGAGTGGGTGTTGCTGCTGCTGTCCCCAGTGCTGTACCACTGTGTGGCGCAGAGAACTGCAGTGAAGGTAGTGTTGGTGCTATGCATGGCCCAGTACTGCAACTCAATTGTGAATATGATATACTGTGAGCCGAGGCCTTTTTGGGTCAAAGCGGGGATCACTGGGGAGATCTGTCTGGAAGGGTATGCGAGTCCCAGTGACAACTTGACCACGTTCACAGTGGCGTACTTCTACACTGCCGTTTTCCTACTGCAGAGTTGTGGCTTTTACCTTCGATATGCACTGTACAGTCTGGGGCTAGTGCTAACTTTCCTATTGGGCCTGGGACAGGTGTACTTGGGAGTGCTGTTCATCCACCAAGCACTCACTACCCTCTGCTTCGCCTTCATGTTCCTCGTGATTGCGGTCTCCATCGACTTCTTCCTCGACAAAATCGTCAAAGTTTCCGCCTTTTCCTACTATACCAATCGCGTCAATACCGTCTATTGGTTCGTTTTCACTATGGCGCTCCTACTCGGCGCAATAGCAGTCTACGACATCATCACAATTCAGGAAGTCATTGACCTTGACTGGGTCAAAAACGCTACAGAGGACTGCAATATCGAATTCGACGTAGGCAGTGACTACAGTTTCTTCGTAAGTGCTGCAGTTTTCTACAACTTCGGCCTCATGCTCGGCTCCATGCACGTCACGAAGGTGCTGCCGGAGTACTGGAACCAGCGGAAACTGTGGCAAAAGGCCATAACTGCCGTTATAGCTATTGCAGTGACTGTGGGACTGTATTATCTGTTCAGTAAGTGCCTATTTAGATGCGATTCCGGTGAGAGATACGACCACGAGGTACTGCTTTCATTTTATTGTGATGTACTTCCTGGCGGCCTATACTGCGGCCATGGTGGCCTGGCCTGCCCGCTACCTGCGCCTCACTGCCACAGGCCCTACAGGCACAGACCCTTCTTCTGCTAGTCCTCGCAGTGCTGGTTTGCTGCTGAACCGCTCAGAAACTGAGCTGAATGGCATCAGTCCTTAAACACTTATATAGGTAGGGTCAGGGAAAGGTGGATTGCCAGCTAGCTGTGAACATATTAGCGCAATTTATAGTGAAATCAGCAAGGCTGCCGCTTTCTATGCTTTCCACGTTAAAATCACAGTCGATAATCGCGTATAACAGCGAAAATTCACCCAAAGTGCCTTCTTGAGCCATGCAAATTGCCATACTAGCGCTTTTCATGTCTTTAGGGGTGAGAATTCAGCATATGGCAGGTCGGCTGTGGCGGTGGTACCTCCGGGCTCTAGACCGCAGGCCGCTGCCCACGAAGTAAGTCCCAGGCAGACTAGGCACAGGCCTGTGCATCACAGGGGGCGGAGACGCTCTCGCCCAGGTCTACGAACACCCTGGAGAGTTCGACTACCCACGAGGGCGCAACCTGGCTCTGTACGGACTGGTGATCACTGGAGGGTTCAACCACTTTTGGTTCCGCGCACTTGACAAAGCCTTCGGAGTGGAAATGACTGCACTCAATGCACTGAAGAAGACTGCGGCGGAACAGTTCACTATTGGTCCTTTGGAAGTGGCGTTTTTCATCGGCTGGGTGCATGTCTTGTCTGGCCGCGTGCAGGAGTTGCCTGAGAAGTACAGGAACGACCTGTGGCCTGTGGTTTTGGCGAACTGGGCGGTGTGGGTGCCGGCCCAGATCATCAACTTCTCCCTGGTGCCTGAGCCCTTGCGAGTGCTGTACATCTGCCTGCTCTCCACGCTTTGGAATGGCTTCCTGTCCTACGTCTCACACAACCGCCTCACCACTCCCAAGCCTTAGTCTTTCTAATATATAGGACCAATATGACCAACCGCAAATCACCAGTCTGCCGCAGTCCCGCGAAGTCCTTCTACTACAGTCAGGAAAGTCCTCGGCTAACCCCCTCGACTTTCTATTCCACTTCTTTCTCTAGCGAAGACGGCTACTCCTGCTATAGAGTATTGGAAGAAACAGTGAAAGAGGCGAAGGGGAAAACGCAGACTGTGCGTGACTTTCAGGAAAAGTATCTGGAAGTGGGTCTGTGGCCGCAGCAGTCAGTAGCGGAGTTGCGTGGGAAGTACAGGGAGGAAAGGGCGAGAAGAAAGGAGTTGGAGACAGAGGCTAGACGCCTAAAGGCGCAGCTGGCGAGACCCTGTGAAGGCTGCGTCCGAGAGAAGGCAAGTCACAAAGCCACTAAGCAGGCTTTGGAGGAAGCAGTGGCTCTCAGCAGCTTGCTCTTGAAGCAAGTCCTGCACCCCGCCTCCCAGCCCGAGTCCAGCCCCTCTCCCCACCCCATATCTACCCCTTAATGTAACCCCTACCCGGGTATTCGGTACAGTTACAACACTCTCATACTCATTTTCCTCAGTTGTCCCCCGCTCCAGCCCAGTTGGTCCCTACTCTCCCCCCTCGTAGTCCCTTGCTTCAGAGACCCCAGTGAGTTCGGAGTCCTCCAGTTGTCCTGCTGCCGGTGTCTAAAGGCCCTGTAGTCCCCAGGACTATTGGAATGCGGCAGGACTTTCCTACGACGGGAGGAACTGCCAAAGGAGGACAGGGCTTTGTGGACGTCTGGGGAGTAGAGAGAGGGGAAAGTGGGGTTGTAGTGGTCGTCCAAGTGGGTAATTACGTACTCACGCACTTGGATTAGTCTGCCGGCCTGGGGACTGAGGGTCACTAGGGGCCCTGCACTCACTTCTTTCATGGCTAGGCCTCTTTTCCACCTTTTCTTCCGCGGCTTCTTCACTGGTTCTTTAGTGTTTCCGGGCAAAATCATATCGGAAAGGGAGTTCTCCATCCGCAAATGAGGAGCTGGAATGGTGGCGTAGCCTGTAGCAGCCGGCTCTTCCTCGAAAGTCTCTGTGCAGTCTCTAGGGGAGGGCGTGGGGTCTGCCACTGGCGTCTTTTCCACTTTCCTCTGTGGAGACACTGCTAAAGTAGGCCTTTCCGGCTCCTTTTCCTTCTCACTTGACTGCTCCTCGGTTCGAATTCGAAGAAAGGACCTGCCCCTGCCAGGCCGAGTGATCTGCTGCACAGTGGGCGAGGCTCCTTCCGAGTCTATATTCATGATAAAGGCCTGGGTAGAGGGTGTAGCAGGCAGTTCAAAGGGCAGTCTAGGCGTGTGTACCTGCTCTACGCTGCTGATTTCCTTATTAGCAGGTGTGAACACAGGCTCTAGCGGCTCTTCCGCCTTCGGAATTGCGCTTTGGGCCGGAATGGGAGGGGAGAAGGAGGGATTAGGCTGGACTTTCTGTATAATAAAGCCACTTTCCTCTAGTTCCAGGACTCTTTTTACTTCTTCGATCCCGATTTGTCGTTTGCTTCGCTGAGTTGTCCTTTTCTCTATATTAAACCTCAAATCTGCAGATGAAATCCGCACCACTTTATGAGCATCCAGCCCCTCAGCTTGCTCTACTGTGTCCCCAGCCCTTTCCTCCATATTGCCTAGACAATGACGAACTGGTGTACATTCTCTTAGTCCGGAAAAACTTTGCAGAAAATTGAAGAAATTGTTCTGGAAATAGGAAAATTTTCATCTAAAAGCTCGAAAATCGCCTAAAATTATTGAATTAAACTCAGAAAAGTGGGAATTTGACTATTTCTAGGTGTCATTATGTATTATTCTGACATCTGTGACCTTACAAATCAGCTCCATGAGGTAGTTTTCCTTGGAAATGCTGTCTGCGAAGGTCAACGGCAGCGATTCCGCCGGAGTGAGTATCTGCAAGTACTCCAAAGTCTCTGTGTTTTCCGAGCCCCAGTGCAGTTGTACAACTGGACAGTACATGGTAGTCAATGTGTCAGGCCGCTGGCGCAGGTCCTGTATGAGCGAAGATTTGCAGGGGTCTGGGGAGCTATCAGGCAAAAACCGCGTTTGAGCCGCCGTCAGCCAGTCCACCGTGTTCTGTCTGAGACTACTGAGTGTGGCCGGGTACAACGTCTGTTCAGAGTCCACAGCCTGGACAGTAGGCACTGCGGGCAAGTCTGTGTTCCCACTGCGGTACTCCATCACACTCGTAACCTCCGACAGTAGTCTCCGCTGTGGCAAGGCCATTTCGCTGCTGGACTGATAGGGCACAGCCACCATTACCACCATCATCACGGCCGCCAGTCCGAACATCGTCCCCACCAGTCTCATACTCGGACTTCCCGGGGTCGTCATGTACCTTTCCAACTGACTCCTTAGGTACTGGTTTTCCTGCTCCAAACCCGTTATTTTCTCCCTCAGTTGGCTGTTTTCGGCCACTAGGTCGTCGTTCACGGCTTCGATTTGCTGGATGTAGACTTTCTTGCGGTCGCGAGACTGCTGGGCGGAGATTCGGTTGCGCACCATTTGCTGCATGCGCCGCTTTTCCACCTCTGGCAAGTTTGGGTTCTTTTCTAAGACTTCCAGCTGCTTTTCTCTGAGCTGATTTAAGGCGGCACTCTCACTCTCCATGACTCTGTTCTTCGCCCTCTGCCGCTTGACCACTCGCTTGGACTTCTCCGGCACGCTAATGCCTCTGAGCTGGTCCGGAGCCAGCAGTCTGCAGTCCTCACACACTGTCATGGTGGACAGTACCGGCAAGTCTTCCTGCCTCTTCCTCTTCTTTCTGCCTACCAACAGCGTTTCATGCACTGGGACTAGGCTTTTGTGGCAGATGGTGCAGAGGACTAGTCGGTCCCCTGCGGCTTCCTCTCTTCCGGTCGCTGATGGAGTAGTAGAATTATTCCAGATCGATGGGGCCGGGTAGGTCAGATCTTCGGTGTAGTCTGCGCCGCAGTCGAGTTCCCACTCGTGTTGGGGAGTGTCGGAGTAGGGCGGGGAGGTGCTGGTAGAGCGAGGGTCTTCTGGGGATTTGCATTCGCCGGAGTTCATTGCAGCCTATTATTATGATGAGAAGAACTGAATAGGCCAGCTGACAATTGGCAGATGACAGGCAGTCTAGGTAAATTATATATATGGACCTGGGGGAGGGGGAGAAGTGGCTGCATGAAGGCCAAAACGCCTCAGACTCCGACTCAGAAACCCCACCCAAAGGCCTGAAAACCACTCCGAAAGGCGCAATTCCCAGCATCACCCACAAATTCGAGGGCGGAATTCCAGTCGTTACAGCTGATTTAACCCCTCGGAAGAAAAGAGGCGGCCAAACACCCACTCAGACCAGATCTCTCAGTCCCGCCCCTTCTAAACCCGCTGCAAAGCCCAGCAGACGGCCTTTGATGGAAGTGGCGGTGACCGTTGGGCCGGACAAGGAGGTGCTTTTGCCGGTTTATATGGGAGACACAGCAGCCGAAGTCGCGAATCGTCTGAAATGCGAGTCGAAGCAGGTGCAAAGGTCTCTTGCGGAGGAGGTTGAGCGGGAAATCGACCAATATATGACTGGGATAGCGAAGGAACTGAGCCAATTCCAGCGTCTGAGCAAAGAAACACAGGCCACAAAGTCCAAATCCGCCCTAGACAAGGCCAAACCGCCCAACCTCCACACCGCCCAACGAGCCCGGACCAAAGACAGACCCCTGCTAGGGTCTATTAACGTGGATTCAGGCAGCGGCACGGCCCTAGTTGTCACTGTGAGAGAGGGGGACAAGGCCATTGACCTAGCCATGCAGTTCTGCACTCAGAATGGCTTCAGTCACTCTCACTTGGAGGAGCTCTCCACTCTGATCCAGGAACTGATCAGCAGCAGTGACCGCACTACGCCGCGCTTTAGAGTCATGCTGGAAGTCGCTGCAGGCCGCCTGGCGCCCTTGGAAGTGCGACTAGGGGACGACTTGCACCTCCTGGCCACCAGGTTTGTGGAGGAATATCACTTGGGGAAGCACCTGATTAGGACCATTTATGAGCTGCTGGTGAGGACGGAGGCGGTGCATGAGGCCAGGAGACTCATTAAGGTCAGCGAAGTTACTCATTTCGATACTTAGCACTGTCTAAGCCTGTGTTCGTTAGCCTAATCGGTATGTCTATAAGGAAATAGGCCGAATGGACTGCTGGGACCTAAAGTGCGTACTTTATTACTGGCAAAACCGCGTTTCGGTCGTCTGCCTGCGTCCTCGCCTCCACCTTCAATGCTAAATACTTGGACGTCCTCGCAGTCTGCGTCTTTGCTTGATATAGTGCATACAGGTCACTCTGCACCTCTTGTCCCGCATTGACAACGTTGTAAAAGACCACTGAGCCCGAATATATGATCAAAATATGCACACTAAAGTCCCTTTCCAGTCTCTCTTTCAGCTGTGCGACAGTCATCGGCCCTTGCAGGTGGACTTTGTCCCACAGAGTGAACTTCGCAGGGATCAACACTGCACTTTCCTCATACAGACTATGCATGGGCTTGACTGCAGGGGCAGACCTCAGCTCTGTGAGGGCCAGTTCCGGCCCTGCCAGGTTGGCTCTGATCTCCTTCAAGTGGTCCGTTTCCACCCCTGCAGCGAGTTTCAGCACTTCAGCGGCTGCCAGGCCTGCTACGAAGCTGCTCATTGCGGGCAGGGAGGGCTGCAGGCCGCCTGCAATTTGCTTGATTTTGAGTCTTTCCATCGGCTCTATCTTGTAGTTCCCGCACCTTATGTGTGAGGCGGAGACTATGAACTCCAGCTGAGTGCCAGACGGGTCATCCTTCTGGTAGGTCAAAGGGTGAACTGCGGCCTTGGAGGCCTGCGGACACAGGGCGTCAATACTGGCCTGCAACTCATCAAATCCTGCACTATTAGTGTGCGGCTCCGCTCTGCTTCTCAGGGTCTGGTTGGCGATTTTCTTGACTTCCAGCTTGTTGAGGCCCAGAGTTCGGCCGACTGTTTGGGAAATCAGGTCTGCGCAGGTTTCCAAGTAGTTGAAGTGCAGGTCTTCGTTGGCGTCGAAGGCGGTGGGCTCTGGGGGCAGACGCCGGCCGGACCAGAACAGCTTGCCTTCCTCGACTTCTTGGTCTAAAGGGTGTTCTGCGAGTAGTTTCCCGATATTGGTAGTGAAGAGCTGTTCAAAGCGTCTCCGAGCAAAGACCACGCTCGCTGCCGGGTCCGTGCTGACCAGCACTTCAAAGAAGTCCCTGAGCAGTTCGAACCTTGCAAAGCGCGCACTGGGCAGCGTCTCATTGCACACTTCTGCAGTCCAAGCCTGCGGATTCTCCATATACTTCAGTGCTTGCGAGGGCAGTTCCAAGAACAGGTGCGAAAACAGCTGAATTGACCAGTCGACACACATGGATGCCCTGCAGGGGAAGCTGCTGAGGAGTGTGGAGTCGGCTTTGGGCTCTTCCTCGGGGAAGAACTCCAAGGAGCCGGTTTTCTGCGGCAGGAGAGAGGAAAGGTGGGTGGAGGTGCTGGACATGAAGGCGAACAGGGACGGCTTTTCATACCAAATAGCCTTGCTTTCCGTCAGTTTGATGCTGGCTTCGCTGTCCACAGTGCACAGAATCAGGTCTTTGGACTCCCAGAACTCATCCGAAAGCTGCGGATCCTCTATAGGACAAGTGAGACTTCGAATATTAGAGTCAGGTTTACGCCTTTTCAGCACTTCAACGACTATTTCCGCCTTTCTCCTGCCCACATCCTCCTCTCTAAACAGGGAATGAGTGCACAGAGTGGGGTAAGACACAGCTCCGTCGTCCACTACTGAAATGGACCCAGTGCCCGAGCCTATTTCCAGACTGTGCAGCAGGGCTAAGAGTTCGCACCCCACAGCACCTGCGCCCACTACGAGAGTGTGCCAGTTCCTGCCTCTGTCTAGAGTGGGCTGCAGGCCGGGCAGGGCGTCGAAGCAGTCGTAGTGGAACCACTGTCGGATCGGCATGAACTTCCCAGTGAACTTAATCACCTCCAAAGCCGCAATTCCACTAATAATGCTGATAATGGGTCTAAAATTGGTACCAGCGGAGGCCGAAACTGCAGTGATCAAGTCCTTATTGATAGCCTCCACACTGAACCTGTCTTCCTCCTCCTTGGCCTCTGCATTCAGCTTGCTGCTGATGAGGAAGAGCGTGTCCACGTCCTTGGCACAGGGTAGACACTGGTACTTTCTGCGGTACTCCATCACTGCGTGGTAGGCGAAGTGCAGCTGGCCCACTCGGTCGCTCTTGGTGACGTCGGGGCGGGAGAGGCCGGCGTCGAAGGTAGGGAAGAGCAGAGAGTCTTGGAAGCTTTTGAAGGACACTAAGTCCGGCATTTTGAACTGAGAAACGACTCCACCGGAGACGTAGCCAGAGTAGGCACTAGTGTCTTCAATCGAGAAGGAGGAACTGCTGATGCACTTGATAGGCCTGGGCTCAGGAAGCGTCACTTCCACCATGCCGTTTACCCCTTTGAAAGTCACCCAGTCGCCATCTTTCAGCTTCAACGGAAGGTCGTCCTCTATAGTCACAATGCCAGGACACGACTGGGAGATGTTGGTGATTAGGTAGGACTCAGGCTCCATTCCGTCCTTATCATAGACCAGGAATTCGTTATTAAAGTCCACAAATACGGTTCCCATTGCGCCCCATGCCTCACAGACTACTAGTCCAATGTGTTTGGATTTCTCTCTGCACAGGTTGCTGAGCCGGGTGAGAGTCGTGAGGTCGAGAGCGGTGGCGACTATCAGGTCGTAGTCCTTGATATTGACAGAGAACAGGTCTCCTTGCACTGCGTTTACTGTGACTCTGCGGTTGAACTGCTGTAGAACTGGGGCTAGTGCCTGTGCTCGGGTGACCTCTCCCTCAGCTCTCGCCTCCTTTAACAGGTCGTTTTCCCGGATGTCATCAGCTGAGACTCGACTGTCGTCATGCACTGCGACGGTCTTGACTCCAGACACGACGAGCAGTCTAGCGACCTGCGTCCCTAGCGGGGACATGCCTGTGACTAGCACTTTGAACTCGGACAGTTTCTCCATGGCTTCTTTGCCCAGAGCGAAGATCTCTCGGGAGTAGTACTCTAAGTCCAGCTGCTCCATTTTGTGGACTAGGAGAACTTAGAGAAGAAGTTCTTGGACAGACGTCGCAGTAGGATTTGCTTCTCTTGGCGCTGCTTCTCTTGCTCGATTTTCAGCAGTTCACTCACAATGGAAGGCTCGGTTTCCATCAAGTACAGATCAGAGGGAAGGAAATGCGCGTAATCGATGCCGCCCAACACGACCATTTTGGTGCCAATTACAGAAGCGCAATGCGACCATCTGGGCTGCGGCACAGTTCCTCCGAAGGTCACATGTTCCCACTTCAGTGTGTCGATTCTTAGCATACACAGGTCTCCTAGACACAGCGACCCATTTGCTTTGAAGTCGTTGCGCCCGCTCAACACTACTAAGTACCCAGCTATCATCACAGTCGTGTGGTCTGACCGAGGAATAGGCGGCTCGCCACTGGTCTCCACTCGATGCCACACGAATCCCGACTCAAAGAGTCCCAACACCCACAAGTCATTCATAGGCTGTGCCTTGCTATCCAGTCCTCCAAATAGGTAAAAGCCACTGTTAGTGAGTATTTGGTCCATCCGCAACTTAGGCATGTTGAAGACAGTGAAGTCAGACCTTGCCAACAAAGAAGGGTGGAAGACGGAGGTGAGAGTGGCGTTAGACCGGGCTCCCGGCCCCCCTGCTATCTTTAGTTTCGTCCACCTCAACGTTTCCATATCCAAAGCGTATAGGCTGGCTAGAACTTTGGAGTGAGTGTCGATACCGCCATAGACAATCATGGTCGCTCCTAGTGCGCAATTGCAGTGGTATCTGCGTGATTTCGGCAGTCTGCCGTCCCCCCTAAACCGCTGCCAATTCGGCTCTCCCTCCAAATACAGTATATACAGCTTTTTGAAGCAGCGCCTCATACGCAGGCGAGTGCTGTAATGCGACCAGCCTCCAAATAGGATCAATTGTTTCTTATAAGGCGTAATAGTATGGCCGACCCTCCCTTTGGGTGTATACTGAGTCGATAGAATCGCCCAAGTCCAAGTGTCTGGGTTCAGTACCCTCACTTCATTCCGCTTGATCATGCTTTGACCCCCGAACAAGTAGAGCTTCCGGTCCAGCCAACACACTGCAGGGCCTTCCCTGGACTCGGGCTTCTGTCCTGCGACTTGCCGGATGGACCAGAACACCTTCATTCCGTCGGAAACGGTGGAGTCCTTCTTTTCTCGGATAGTATCGTGCTGGAATTCGAAGTGGGGGAGAAGGTTGAGGACCAGGTCTTTTTCTCTGGTTAGGGTGTCCTCGAGGGAAAGGCCGGAAGGACGGCTAAGCAGTGAAGCCATAGGCGGAGACTTCTTCGCCGCAAGGATCAAACCGGGTATGTTGTATTCCAAATTGGAAGGCAGCGGCAGTCTATTGACCGCTCTGCTCGTAGCGGAATGAGGGTAATGTGCATCAATATACTGCCTGTCCAACAGACTCGTAGCATACACAGGCTGCTTCCCCCGGCTTCTAGAAGACGGCCTGGACTCCTCGTCGTCTTTGTTCCTTGCAAGCATGAGGTTGACTCGCTTTATGTTTTTGGTGATTTCAGGGTTGATGTAGGAACTGCCGCTTGTGAGAGGCTTGGAGGAGTCCAGGAGGTCTGCGGAGGGCGAAGCTTTCATGTGGTCTTCGAAGGAACGGAGAGAGCCTTCGAAGGTTTCGAGGATGCCAGGCCAGGGGTCGTCAGGCACGACTTTGTGGCGGCCTGTGGATCGTGGACTGATAATAGTCCCCTGCATCTTGGGCGATACGAGCGGCTGCTGCTTCTCCGACTCCTCAGTGAACCTGATCTGCAGTGCCGCTTTGCTCTGCGACTTCAATGGCGGTAGCATATTCCTTAGGCTATCTACCTACACCTTCCACGGAAACGCCTTGCCCACCTTCTTTATCTCCTCCTTGCACAGGGGACAGACCTTGTCCACACTGCGCACACTCTTCAAACTCGTGCCCAGCGGAATACGCATGGCGTCCAAACACATGTTGCAGTAGTAGAGGTGACCGCAGGGGTAGAAGACTGTGTTCCTCGCGTACTCCCCACAGTTCCGACACATCTCTTCCTCCCGCTTTACTTCGGATGCAGGGTTCGCTCTTTTCTTCGACTCGCAGGAAACCAACAGGCTTTCATAGCGCTTCTGCAGTTCCAGCTTCTGCGCTTCGCAGGCTTTCAGCTGGGCACTGAGTTCGTTGACGTTGCGAGTCACAGTGTCCACAATTTGCTTCTGCCTGTCTTCGTTGAGGGAAATTACGCTTTTTTCCCGCTGTTCCTGTTCCAAGCTCTGCTTCAAGTAGGTCACTTTTTCCTCGTGCGCCTTTTCCAAAGTGTCGAAGTCTTGCAGCGTCCGTGTCTTCATTTCCTCGAAAGCGTGCAGGGAAGTGGCCCGCAGAGTGGTGATTTCCTCCTTCAAAGTGCGGTTTTCCTCACTTTGCCGGTCCAGTTCCTGCTTCCACTCCAGTTCTCGGGTCAAAGTGTGCGTGCGACTGGTGCTGATTTCAGCAGTGAGTGAGGCAATAGTGGTGTCTTTCTCTTGTAATGTCTCAATGGCCTGTTCTTGCTTGTGGGCGAACAGCTCCGCCCTGCGAATAGCCTGGTCGAGTGTACTGGGGACGCCTAGGAGCTCGGTGTGTCGCAGTTTAAATAGGCCTAGTTCGCCTTTGGAGAGATGGCCGCCGAAGCCGTTGGGCTCGCGAGGGTGCACAATGAGGTAAATGGTATCGTTGATGCCTGCACACTGGTACACTATGGCCATTTTATTGGTATTGTGGCTTTCCAAGCCTCCATATAGTGCGTAGAATGCTTGGGTGGAGGTTTTGTCCGCTGTATCCGGCAGCAACTTCGCTAATAAGTAATCCACATGGTCTCTTTTTTCCATCCGCAGCGTCAGTCCCGGGAACTGGTTGGTATTGTAGGAAATAGTGGCGTCAATGTAAAGTGACTTCTCAGTGAACTGCTTGCCTGCCAGCAGTTCCCTCCGCACCGCAAAGCCCCTATCTCTGAAGTAAATAATCACTCTTTCAGAGGCAATTCGGGCGGCCATGGCTGTGTCGACCCCCGGCTCTGCGGTCTGCCGGTCACAGTCCACAGGCTGGAAAGGAGTGAGTGGGAACTGCTCGTTAGGGTTCGGGACTTCCTTCTTGAAAGGACAGAAGCGCCGGGGACAGGTTTCCAAGTGGTGTGTGAAGAGGTAGTGCGTTTCCCCTGGGTCGTGACTATGGACGCGCACTCCATGGTAGGGGTAGAACGGACACTGCTGGTACTCCAGCTTCCCCGGCACTTCCCCGAATTCCACATCCGCCAGTCGCTCAGTCTCCGCCTTCCGCATAGGGTGGCTTTCACACCTGGGCTTGTGGTAGTCCAGGCGGTCTTTGCTGACGTAGATGTGAGCGTAGTCGTAGGGACAGCGCAGCTTCACGACTCCGGAGAAGAACTGGTCCTTGCAGGAGGTGAGGTGGGCGCGGTAGGCGAGGAAGGTGTGCAGACGGTGGGCTTCGTTGAAGGGACAGACCTCGCAAGAGACTTTGTCCACTTCGTTGGGTTCGTAGGGCTCCATTATAGTGTGTTGCACTAGGGAATGGCGGCTAGGGCAGTTGAAACTTAGACCTTGCAGGGGAATAAACTGCAGTTTCACAGTTATTACACTAGCCAAATCACTCCAAACAGCAGACTCCGCCCTCCAATGTCTGAACACAAAGCTGAATTGTGCATTTCCCAGATCATGAAAGCCACTCTACTCCGATATACAGTCTTCTAGTCGTGGTAACCATTATAAAGGTGAGTCCGATGGGCTGGAGTTAGTCGTGCTTAAAAGCGATGCTACGCTCCTGGGACAAGGGAAATGACTGGTGCTTTGCTGAAATCAGGAAGAAATTGGCGTATAGGAAAAGGACTATTCGAAGGCTTCGAGAACTCACTATATCGATTAGAATGCCAGGTTGCCTTAGAAGCCACTACTTCCTACCTACTACACACCTTATCTAGTCCTCCTACTCTAGGGAACTACAGACTTGGGCTCAGCTTTCTGCAGGTTACTCGCCTTTACAATCTCCTCCAACATCCTCTCCAGACACATCGTACAGAACTGCACCTGCTCCTCCACTCCCGCAATCACCATGTACTTCCCCATGGCTTCCGAAATCTTGTACAGCATCCGGCCCAGAGCGTTCAGAGCGGCTATTTCCAGACGCATGAGTGGCGCTAAGCGCTGCTCCCTGCTTTCTAGTTCCCGGCCTCGGTGGGACAGCAGTTCTTCCTTGTGCGTGATTTGGGCGGGGTCGGCCACTGCTTGCGACTCTAAGGCTTGGAAAAGAGCCGTTTTGAGGCTATCTCGCTCCTGAGTGCGCAGGTCCAGTTCCTTGGCCAAGTGGTCCGCGGACTCCTGCAGACTTCTGGAGTTGCTGACCAGGTGCAGCCAGTAGTTCAGCATGTATGTGTAGGTGCCGTCCTGCGAGTCGGAAAACCCTTTCAAGTCGCCGGGCTTTACGAGGTTTTGAGATTCGATGCGCTTTAGCTTTTCAGCCTTTTTGTCGAATTCTGCCTACTTTTTACCATATTTCAACTCCATTTCGAACTCCAAAGCCAGCAGCGACTCCGCCTTCGCCCTTTCCCCTGCCTGTTGCCTCTTCGACTCCTCTTCCTTCTCGAAATGAGTCAAAAACAACTGTTGGTCCGAGAAGGATTTCAGCATTTTCTTCATTTCTTTGGTCCTTCGCCTGTGAATAGAGTCCAATTTCGACTTCAGTGTCAACGAATTTGCCTCAAAAACGCGTTTTCTGGCCTCAATTCGCTGACATTTGACCTTTTCTTCCTGAATTTGCCTTTCCGCATTCTCGATTTCTTCCTGTATCTTATGAATAGGCAAAGCCAAGGACTTCAGTCGTCGTTTTTCCCTATCAATAACATGCATCAGCGTGGCTTCCGTCTTTTCTTCCTTATCCAAAGCAGTAACAGTCGTTAAATAGGCTAATCCGCGCTGAGAAGTGGGCCCGGCGGGCTGCGAATCGTCGCTTTCAGGCAGTAACTCACTGGAAAGGAGCAGTAAATAGGCCTGTTTCTGCATGCGGGCGTGGTGCAGCTTGTTGTGCAGCTTTTGCATGTTGATGAGTTGGAAGTCCAGGGCGGAGAGGGCGGGCTGCACCACTCCCGCCTCTTCCACTTGCTTGATCTTCCCGAGGAGCACTCTTGGGAACCGCCTTTTCGCTTCGTAGTCCCTTGCGACCTCTTCTCTTATGCCTTCCAAAGCTTCCTGCGATGCACTTCTCCTCAAGTCCGTCCCTGCACTATTTCCTGCTTAGCCCTACTTTTGAGGAAGGCCTCCCACCTCCCGCTAGCATCTGTGTCTCTTGACCGGGACAGGTCGACTGAGCTGTTGGCAGAGTTGCCACATGATTGGTTCAGCTTCGCAATCGAGCTTTGCTGTCGAGTGATCTTGGGAAGAAGCGCGATTTTGGGCGGACGATGAGACTCCGAAACAGCAGTAACGAAGACAGACGGCTGAGTAGAGTGGTTTTCACGGGCCATATAGGGGATTATACAGAGCGGGGAGATGAATGCAGTGTGGGCCAGCGTGCCGCCGGTTACCAGAGTGATAGCACTGGCCACTGTATGCACCACAGTGCTCTGTTCGCTCAAGGTAGTCTCGCCTGCTGGGCTCTATTTGGACTGGACTTTAGTGGTGCAGTGGGGACAGTGGTGGAGACTGCTGACCACTTTCACCTACTTCGGGGAAATCAACCTGTGGGTGGCTTTCCACCTCTATATCCTGTGAGACATAGGCAGCTTTACCTACTGCAAGCAGCTCGAACTCAACTCCTTCCACCACTCGCTGGATTTCCTGTACTTCCTGATGCTGGTCGGACTCACTCTCCTGCTCGCTTCTCTCGTGTGTCCGCTGCACTGGCTGTCTGACTCCCTGTTCCTGTGTCTGCTGTACCTCATGTCCCAACGTAACAGACAGGCTTCCTTCTCTCTCATGCTACTGCCCATGCTCAAGATCCCGGCTCCCTACGTGCCTTATCTCCTCCTCGCCATGGACTTGTCCTATGAAAAGGTCCTGGGCCTGCTCATCGGCCACACCTACTTCTTCTTCGAGGACGTGTACCCCAAGCTGCCCCGCTCTGCCGGAACTCGCCTTTTCCGCACTCCCAAACTAGTGTACTTCCCACACAGAGAGCGACTCTTGGGCCGTTTGTTCACTTAGCGCGTTGGGAGGTAATAATGGGTACGAAGTTGGAAGAGTTCTTTAGCTCGCTGAGTGCGCTGCCTGCGGAAGTGGTGCGCAGTCTGGAACTGCTGCGCAGTCTGGACGCCAAGGTGCAGCAGCTAGTGAGTGAAATGGGCACTCTGCTGGGACAATGCACAGACTCCCACCTGTCCACTATGGAGAAAAAGTACTTCCAGGCCTTGCTCGCAGCCAAGCAGAAGGAAGCCTTGGCCTGTTCCAAGGAGAAGGTCTGCGTAGTGCAGCAAGTCGCAGACCTGTTAAAAGCCTGCATCACTTCCCTCGACCAGGAACTAGCGGCTATCTCCAAAGACATCAACCCGGCCCTGCAGCCCGCCTTCGCCCGGCCTGAAGAAAGCCTGGAAGTCAATACGGACCTGCCGGAAGCCACTAGCAGGGCGTACTGCCTCTGTCAACGGCCGAGTCAGGGACTGATGGTGGCCTGTGACAACCCCAATGTAAGGCCTAACTAGTGTCCCTACGAGTGGTTTCACTTTGAGTGCGTGGGGTTGCAAGCACAGCCCACAGGCCAGTGGTTCTGTGCGCACTGCGCCTAGTGCTAGTTCCTTTAGGCTCTGTAACTTGCCCACAGACTGTCAATCCTATTTCTACTGCGGCTTAAACTAGTGAAAGTTCGATACTTGGGAAGGATCCAGGCCTGCCTAGACAGAGATGGCGAGTTTCAAGGCCTGTAGGCAGCACCAGGGAAAGCGCAGGGAACCGAGTTTCGCTCATCACTGCCACATGCAGAGCCAGAGGACCTGCTACCGGGCTACAAGAAGCCTGTACGTTGGTCAGTTCCTGGTAAAGGAGGGTGTGGAGCTGGGTGAGTTGGGAGGTGTTGGCTAGGTCTGCCCTCATTTCTGGGATTAGCTCTCCGTTTCCTTCGATTTCCTCTGTAACCAGGGTGATACTCACTGGAGCGCCTGCAGTGATAGGCAGGAATTTATGCTGAATTCCCAGTAATATTGGAGTTATTTCTGGGGAAAATACAACTTCAGCCACTGGGATAAACCCGTAAATGTCCTCAAAATCACTACTCAGCTGCCAAATCGCAATTAAGGATTGGGCGAATTCGGGCGGAATTGGTACTGCCCAGTATAGCGTTTGGACCTGCTCTGATATCTGGGAAATGCGACTCAGCGTCTCAGTCATCGCCTTCATTAGTACAGTACTCGAATCAGCTGCTAGTGTGAGACTTTTGGCCTGTAAATCTAACGATAAAGTCACATTTCCCTCCACTGCCGTCTTAATTTTCCCCAAAACTCCCTTTTTCAGCATGTACGAACTCACCACATCCCTCAAATTCCCTATCACCTCCACCTCCTTCGCTTGCCCCTTTTTGTCCTTTTTCACAGCAACTCCCCTACACTTCTGATGTGTTTTCCTATCAACGACTACATAGTTCTTCGGACGTAAAGATGGCATTTTGCACAACTCGTCCAGAACTCGGTTCCACCCAGCCACAGCGTTTTCCTCAGTAGTGGCTGTGAGTGAGACTGTGCGCACTCGGAAGTTCCCTCGGAGTTGGCAGTTGGTTCCCTGTTGGAGAGTTAGTTGGACGGGAGTGGGGTGGTTCTGAGAGTTTCCGAAGATATGGGAAAACTGAGCCTTAGTGAGAGGGGTTTCAGGAACAGTAAAGCTGCCTCTCGCACTATCGTAGTAAATGACCTGGTCAGTGGCTGGGTCAATTCCCAGGTCCCCCGGCTGAATATCACTGAGAACCCCTTTGAGAAGGTCATAGAAAGGGTCTTCCGGCAGCAAGGCAGACACGAAGTCAGGCTGGACTCTGGGCTTTCCTTTGCCTCGCTGGGCCATATTAGAAGAAGCCTCTAGCTAATGATTAGTCCCAGCCAGTGCTAGCGACCGGGGCAGCGTGTTCTTCAGTAGCGTCCCAACCCGCGGTCTGTCCCCAGTCGCTGGGCTTCTGTTCCGTCTCTTCGCCCTCTGCTTCCCTGCCGGTGTGCCGGGCCTCGGGGTGCTCTCCTGTCTTTTCCTCGGTTTCCACGTCTCTCCATATGAATAGGTCCACGGGGATTGACCACTTTTCGCTGCGGTTGAGATGCGCCTTCAGGTACAGGACCTCTCGGGAAAGCAGCCAATAGAGCGTAGCGATGGACATCTTGCCCTTGTTGTTGCAGGGAATTGCAA
>Ga0247837_1001988_pt1 | contig 40168 bp, 47 predicted proteins | sample LaCtaG_2_FD_187115 | JGI IMG/M metagenome (GOLD analysis project Ga0247837, IMG submission 187115) | Freshwater microbial communities from meromictic Lake La Cruz, Castile-La Mancha, Spain - LaCruzMarch2015_14.5m | ecosystem: Environmental > Aquatic > Freshwater > Lake | place: Spain: Castile-La...
CCACCTGATCTACAAGACTCATATTTAACTCTAGCCCCACCCTCACAGATATTAGGAACAAAATCTGATTCCTGTTTGATATTACCCATGATGGTTGCTAGAGCATTCTTATCTTTGATTCCTTGTTTTTGTAAGTAATCTAAAGCATAAGTTTCTGTTTGATTGCACCCTTTACATTTCCAAACCTTTTCGACCTTTGTTTCTGTTGGTTTGGTGTCTACCTGTTTTTGAAAATCTTGAACTGATAATTCTAAACTTTCTTTTTCAGGAACTGGTGGATCACTCACTGGCAAGAGTAGTGGTGAACTAAAAGCAGTTAAGACTGAAAGGAGTGTAATTGTTGAAAATAGCATTAATTTTAATAGAATTCTACATCCGTATAGAAGAGGGGTACACCACCTCTCTCGAAGGGCATCTTCCACGGCTCTAGGTTGTCACGTCAAAATCTCATAATAAAAAAGCAATCTTATTAAGGATTGCTTAAACATTATATAAAATTATTTAGGATTTGTCAAGAATCATCTAAAATGGATTCCAAGTAATCTAAAGACAGTACTTCAATGTCATTTTTTTTAACAACCCAATCTTTAATTTCATTGTATAATGCTTGAGCATCTTTAGATCTTCCTTCTGCACAAAGTATATGCATTCTGTCTATTGTACTATCAACTTCTTTTTTACAAAAATTTTGCATTTCAATTGAATTCATAATAATCTTTTCTGAAATATCTTCCAAGAATATTTGAATTATAATACTTGGGAGTATTTGTGTCAAGAGATTCAATCAAAACATTATTTAAAAATAACTGTTTAGTTTCTTCATAATTAGTTTTCCCTACTGTCTTATGAAGACTTACAATCTTTCGTTCAAACTTATCTTTTCCAAATATCTTTATATCTTCTTTGAGTTCTGGACAGCTTCCATAATAATTTTTCCAATCACTTTCCTTTTTACTTTTTCTTTTCTTTCCTTTATCCTTTGTAAAAGACCAAAAGTACTTCCTTCCAATATAACACCGAGTATTACAAGTGTTTCGTATATGATATACAAACCCATACCAATCTTGGATGTCATTTGTCTCAAAAGGTTCTTCATTATATAACCAAGGGTTTGAGTAAGTTGCCAAGAGGTCTCTAGAATACTTAAAGTATTTAGAGTTACAATCTATCCTTCAAACCTAACAGAGTGATTCTAATATCCTTTGGTTATCTTGTCAACTATTTTTTCTTACCCTTCATATAATTTAAGTAATATTGTACATGTGGTGCATCTTTTTGATCTCCTGCCTTGATTGCTGCTGCTGCAGGACCACCTTTATTGCCAAGCATAGCATCAGCAGTAGCAGCAGAATACTCCCTCTTCATGCCCCCCTTCTGCCCTCTATGTGGAGGTAATCCAGCTTCTTTTGCTTGTGCTTCTAATCTTTTTCTCAATGTAGTACTGCCAGGTGGTTTTTCACCTTTCTTGTGAGTATATCTTGCTTGATTTAACATATCTCCTGAGTTTGCAACTCCTCCCAGTTTATCAATAGCTTTTTTACTAACTGTTTTCCATTCTTCTTCTACACCATATCTGCGATCAGATTTTCCTGTATTCATAGAATCTTTTGCTTTTTTAGTAGCAGTTGCATACATAACTTCCTTCCACTTATCTCCATATCTTTTTTTGAAGTCAGATGCAGACTTCTTCATTCCAGTAACAATTCTTTCCTTTTCTTTTGTTTCTGTAGAATCCAATGCCTCATTTACATGATCTGCTGCTTTATATGCAGGATTTCCTTTTTTATATTTTTGCCATGCTAAAGTATTTGCTTTTCTATCAGCAGCAGTAACTGTCATTCTAGAATCTTTTTTTTCTGCAGATTTACGCTTAGCATAATCCATATAAGACTCTTCTGTCTGAACCTCTTCAAAGTGCTTTCTAGCTGCTTTGACCATATCAGCATGTGCTTTGGTCTTCTTCATTGCCTCAATTGCTTTTTCATTATTCTTCTGACGCTTCTTCATATCAGTCTCAAGATATGAATCGTCTTTTTCTTCATCTACAAGACCACCATCAATTTCATAGGAATCTGCCATTCCATGAATATGCTTACCCTTAGATTTTTTATTTTCTCTTTCTGCAGATTTTCCTTCTGAATCAGCATACTTCTTAGCAACCTTAGGATCCATTCTGCTTGCTTTTTTATCAGCAATCTCTGCCCTTCTCAGTGCTCTTTCTTCTGGATCTAATGCTTCATCAAATTGAAATTGATATACTTTTTGATATGCTTCTAGTAAATTCTTCATGAATCAAAACTTCTTTCAATTATTTATAAAAAAAGAGGGGCATGTGCCCCCCTCAATCTTATAACTTAAATCCAGTAAAACTATCGGTTTTCATATCTTGTTTAATTCCACCAACCAAATAACTTGAAATCTCAGTTTCTTGTGGAGCAACTTGCACTGATTTAGAATTAATCCAATGTTCAGTCCAAGGAAGTGGATTGTTCTTTGATGCAACATCATATTCAGGTTTTAATCCAACTGCTTTCATTCTACGATTTGCAATCCACTCAACATATTTTTGAAGAAGTTTATCATTAAGACCAATCATAGACCCATCTTTGAACAGATAATCTGCCCACTTCTTTTCTTCATTTACACAAGTTTTAAATGCTTGTCTTACCCATTCTTGTTCCTCTTTAGCAATCTTCTGCATCTCTGGATCATCTCCCTCATTCCATTTGTTGAGGATGTTTTGAGTGATGACAAGATGCTGATTTTCGTCTCTTGCGATAAGAGAGATAATTTTGGCAGATCCCTCCATGAGTTTAAGTTCCCCAAATGCAAAAGAACACGCAAACGAGACATAAAATCTAATCCCCTCTAAAATGTTTACATTCGCAACTGCACGATATAGTTTTCGTTTTAATTCAATTCTTGCATCAGTTCCATAAGGAACACCTTCATTTGCAAACTCCCAATCATTAGAAGTTCCATAAGAATGTGCAGAATTAATAAAGTCATCATAAGCACCAGTAACTGATGATGCTCTTTCTAATATCTTTTCATTATTTAGAATAGTATCAAAAACTTCTGATGGATCTGAATAAACATTCTTAATAATATAGGTATATGATCTAGAGTGTATCATTTCCATAAATTCCCATACCGTCATACAAGCTTCCAATTCTGGAAGTGAGCAGTAAGGTGTAAATGCCATTCCAGGTCCACGACCCTGAATAGAATCTAACATAATTTGATACTTCAAGTTAGAAGTAAAAATATGTTTCTGTTCTGGTCTTAATGTTTGATAATCTCCACGATCTTTTTGTAACGAGATTTCTTCTGGTCTCCAAAAGAAACCAAGTTGTTGTTGAGTTAACTTATCAAAAATTGGATACTTATAAGAATCATATCTTTGAATTCCCAGAGGTTTTCCAAAAAACATTGGTTGCTTTTTGAAATCAACGTCATTAGTGTTAAAGACGGTTATTCCTTCGAGCATTTTTGGTGTTTGCGAGTGAACTCTAAATTTTGCAACTTTCACAATCTTCTTCTCCTGAACTTAAAATTTCATTTATCATGTCACTAATATTATTTACCTTTTCGTCTTTTGCATCATCCGTCTTCCCATCATAAGTGTTTTGATAATAACTTGTCTTCCATCCCAATTTATATGTAGTCAGGAAATCATTTGCCATTACAGAAACTGGGACTTCATTATCTGGATAATTCTCTGGGTTATAAGACCAATTACCAGAAATTGCTTGATCAAAGAACTTTTGCATAACTGCAACAATATTGATATACCCAGTATTGGATTTCATATCCCAAAGCAATGTATAATTATTTTTCAAAGTTGCATATTGTGGAACAATCTGTTTGAGTGGTCCCTTTTTAGATTGCTTCACAGACAAATATCCACGAGGAGGTTCAATTCCATTAGTTGCATTTGAAACTACAGAACTGCTCTCAGATGGCATTTGTGCAGATAACGTAGAGTGTCTTAATCCATATTGCATGATCAACTTACGAAGTTTTTCCCAATCATGTTGATATGGAATAGATGAAATTTCATCTACATCTTTTTTATAAGTATCTATAGGTAAAATTCCATCAGCGTATTTGGTATTTGCAAATAGAGAACAGGCACCTTTTTCTTGAGCAATCTTATTTGATGCCTTGAGAAGAAAATATTGAAAGGATTCTGAAAGTCCATGAACTGCATCACATGCTTCCTGAGAATCATATTTGAACCCCAGTTTGGCAAGATAGTGTGCCAAACCAATATAACCTACACCAAGAGATCTACGTGCCTTTGTAGAACGTTCTGCAGCAACCACAGGATAATCTTGATAGTCTATCAGTTCTTCAAGACTTCTTACAGACAACTCACAGAGTTCTTCAAATTCTTCATCAGATTTTACTTTACCTACATTAACAGCAGAAAGAATGCAAAGTGCAATTTCTCCACTTTGGTCATCAATATGTTGAACTGGTTTTGTTGGAAGAGTAATTTCTTGACAAAGATTACTCATCTCAATCTTATCGATAAAAGAACTGTGAGTATTACAGTGATCTATATTCATAATATAGATTCTTCCTGTTTCTGCTCTTTCTTTGAGAAGATTGAGAATAAGTTCCTGTGCCTTAACTGTTTTCTTTGGAATAGCTGGATTTTTCTCAAATCCAAGGTAGAGACAGTCAAACTCAACTGTTCCGAAAGAATCATATAATCCAGGTACATCATGTGGGGAGAAAAGCGTGATCTCACCATCCTGAATAAATCTTTCATAAAATATTTTACTAATCTGAATTGAATAATCTAACTTACGAACACGATTGTCTTCTGTTCCTTTGTTGTTCTTGAGAACAATAATATCCTCTATTTCTTTGTGCCAGATTGGAAAGTGGACAGTAGCACTTCCACCACGAATCCCATTCTGTGTACAACACCTAACAGTTGATTCAAACTTTTTGAGGAATGGGATAACACCTGTATGAGAAACTTCTCCCCCTCTGATCTTACTGTTGATTCCACGAATTCTGCCTGCATTAATACCGATTCCTGCACGTTGAGCAACATAACGCATAATAGCCAGGTCACTGCTACCGATGCTATCGAGGGTGTCATCAACATCAACAAGAACACAGCTAGCAAACTGTTTAAGGGGTGTTCTGACACCTGCCATGACTGGCGTTGGGATGTTGATTTTGTGCTTTGAGATTGCATCATAGTATTTCTTTATGTATGAAATTCTAGTCTCTTTAGGATACTGAGCAAAAATTGTTGCAGCAATCATCATGTACATAAATTGAGGAGGTTCATAAACTTGTCCAGAACTCCTATCTTGCACAAGATATTTATCAACCACTTGCCTTAGTCCAGCATAGGTAAACAAATAATCACGACCATGATTAATATAACTATCTAATTTATTAATTTCATCTTCGCTATAATTAATCAATATACTTGGATCATAAACTCCCAAATTTACACAATTTTTAATGTGTTCTAAAAATAAGGGATGGTCTTGAGATCTACCATACAAAGACTTTCTTATAGTAAATAAAAGAAGTCTTGCTGCTACAAATTGATAATTAGGATTATCAAGATCAATAAGATCAGAGGCAGACTTAATAAGAATTTCTTGAATCTCTGCTGTAGTAATGCCACTATAAAATTGAATTCCAGATTGCATTTCTACCTGTGAAGCAGAAACACCAGAAAGATCCTTACAAGATTCTTCTACCATTAAGTGTAGTTTATTTAAATCTAACTCTTCAATAGACCCATTTCTTTTAACTACTGTTGTTTCTTTACTCATACTCTTTTCCAACTAATAAGTTTTGTTTTTGCTTCTAAACCAGAATATGTATTAGATTCTAACACGCAATTCACATCATGTCCAGACAATACCATATCATTAATATCCTTTTCTTTTAGATCTTGAGGCCAAATAACCACAGGAAAATGTGACCCAATAGCACTTTCTATTCTTTCTACTATTTGTTTGTTTCTCTTTTCATTATCATAAACCATAACAAAGTCTACATCATAATTAGATAGAAAAAACATTTTATCAAGGTCTGCTCCAACCATTGCAATAGCGTTTTCTACAAACATACTATCAAATGGTCCTTCCACAACATAGACTTTTTTATCCCAATCAATTCTATCTAATCCATAAATTTTAGGATTAGTTTCATCTAAAATAATAGTAATGTATTTTACTTTAGAGTTTTTATCCAGACTACGACCTTGAAATCCAAAAAAAATTCCTTTATTGATAAGTGGAATTATAATTCTAGATTCTTCATATTCAGTTGATTTAAATGTATGTTTTTGCTGATTGGTCCATTCTTTAAATTTTTCACAGTAATACAACTCACTAAGAAACTTTTTTGGAATTTTCCTACCTTCAACATATTTTCTTGCTGGATGTTCTATATTTAGTTCTGCCAAAGTTGGCAGGTCTATATTAACTCTTTCAAGTTTTTTGCAAAACTTTGGTTCCTGAAAATTGAAGTCTGGATTAGCAGTATTAGATCCTTTACCAGTTAAACCTTCTTTATATCTTTCCATTACATATTGATCATAAAGAGTAGTATCAAAGTCCTTTAAGAAGTGAGTGAAAGACTTTGATACTCCACAATTATGACATTTAAAGTTATGATCGTTTTTATATCTGTAAATATATCCTCTTGCTTTATTCTTATGCTTTTCTGAATCTCCACAATAAGGACATCTGAAGTTATACAATCCTGTCTTTTTTTGAGAAAACTTCTGCAACCTGGAAGAAACTAATCCAATATATTTGGAATCAATAAAACTCATTACAAAAGAAAGATTCTACTTTACTCTTTCTATAGTAGTAGACTCAATGGTTTCTGTCAACATACTTGGTCCAAATGCATTGATAACTCCTACTAATGCAATAATTACAGCAAGAACACCACCAGCTTGCCATCTAAATTTATATAAACTGTCTATCTTTAATTCAATACCATCAACCTTTTTAGTAATTTCATCATCTACTTTTGCTTGCACATTTATTTTTTCTTCATGAATGGTAAGCATTTTACAAATATTTTGATTAGTTTCACTTAAGGTTTCTATTGCGGTATCAACTTTATCCATGATTTGTTCATGTGACTTGAATTTTTCTTGTAGTACTGCTAGTTGTATCCTACTTTCTTGACCGAACATTGTTTTTTCCTTTTATAAGGTCTCTAAAGAAGTAAGGAATTTTTTTAAATTTTTTCAATCTCAAGTCTACAGGTGGTTCATCTGGAGGCAATCCTGCAAATCCACCTCCACCCACTGTCATGTTTTCTCTAATATTATTTATTATTTTGTTTAGTTTTAGATCTTTCATATTTAAAGTGATCCCAATATTTGTAGACAATTTTCGTCAATTGGAATTTCATTAACAAAAGATTTTGGAAAATCAGGAACTCTATTTAGAAAAACCAAAAAGGTCTTCATAGAAGACCACAATTCTTTTTCTATTTTAAAAAATAAAAGAGGTAAAGCAGCTTCATTGAAAATATTAAACACTATAATAAAGTGATTAATAAGGAGACTTGTTTTCAAATCTCCTGTTTTCACATATTTTCTTAGTAACTTTTTAATGTATTTGAATCTGTTTAGATCATCAAAAAAATCATCCTGTGTTACTGCTTGTGGATTGTCATAATATTTTATTGCAAATAAAATATAATTATCATCATTCAACTCATCAAATTTCATATGTTATCAAACTGTAGAATATCCCACAGTAACTGTATTAGAAGTTACAGGTGTTGCTCCACCAGAACCAGTGACAATAGCTCTGAAACTATATCCATTAGGTCTGGAAGATGTAATTGTTGTTGCTGCAATTCCAAGAACTGGTCCAGCCACATTGCTGTAGATGGAGTTGTTTGTAAGTGCTGTAAATCCTGCTCCAATTGGATATGCAAAATACCATTGTGTTGAGAGTCCAACAAGTGGTGTGGATATTGCAAATACACTCAAGGTTGTTGCAGTTGTAGTTCCAATACCAGCAACAGCAGTTGGTTGAGTAGTAATTGTAATGTAATTGTCAGCTAGAACTGCATCATCATTAGCATCTCCAAATGTACCATAATCAGTATCTAAAGGAGGAAGATTGGTGCTAATTCCAGACAAGGCAACTAAAGTCTCAGATTTAACTCTAAGATTTCCATGCATATCTGTATAAGTATGAACACCTACCCATCCAGCATGTGCCACTGCATATTTAGAACCAGTTTCTCTTGCAGCAACTGTTTCATATACATCAACGCCCCTAATCTTATTATCTACACTAGTTGCTTGCAAATCATAGTTGCTATCTTGAATCACATACTTAGGTTGTTGTGAACAAGTATATGCTAGTCCAGCTACTGCAACACCACTTAGAAACTGAGTAGTAGCAATAGACACTGTAGTAGCATTAGTTACGGCAGTGATGACTGCCTCACCAACAGTATTGCCAGCACCAACATAAATTACTGATCCAACATATGCAGAAGAAAATGAAGTTCCTGATCCAGTAATAACTTTAGTAGCATAAACAAGACTAATCGTCCCTGGTGAGTAAATACTATCTGCCGTTCCCCAAAGAGCCATGTGTCTTACCCTGAATAAAATTTCTGTTCTTATGTTATTTATAAAAATGGGAGACCTCCATAAAGGTCTCCCAAAATAATCTTTAATTTACTTACTATGGAGTAAGATCTTTACCACCCTTTGCTTTAAGTTGTCCTTGCACTTGTAAAAGAATAAGTGAAAGAAGACCGTTTGCTTTGACTTTTGGGTTTGCTCCAAGTGCTTCCGAGACTGCAAAAAGTACAGTTGCGATAAGTGCTTGATTAGCAATACACCATGCGATGACTACTGACATAATAAACCTCAAGTATAGGATACTTTCTATTTATTTTTTAATATCCTTAAGAATTTTTTCAGCAGCTGCTGCAAGTTTATCTTCTTTGCCCTTTACTGTCCTATTTGCTTCTGGTGGTTTTGATTTAGGTGTAGGAGTAGTTTTAACCTTACCAACACTCCCAGAAGATCTCATTCCAGTGAGAGCTGTTTCTCCTTTACTGTGAATAGTAGCAACTCTTTCATCCTCTTTTTTTGCCTTTCTTCTATCTGCATCAGTTATTGGATTCTTAGTTCTTTCTGATGCAGGTCTAAGTTTTGTTTTCTTAGGATCAAATACTCCTTCATAAAATGGAGTTCTACCAGAAACATAAGAAACAACTGCTTCTGTAGTTGAGACTTTCATCCTTTGTGCTTGTTGGGCAATTTGAAAATCTGCTCTCTCTTTAGAAACTTTTGCCTTTGCTGCTTTTGCCTTTGCTGCAGCTAGTGGATCTGGTTTTTCTCTTTCTGCATCACCTTTAGGTGGCATACCATAGGTATCTTCTTCGTTAATATCAACTGACTCATAGATGTCAATAACTTCATCTAAACTAAACATAGAAAGATCATATCCTTCAGAAATAAGTTCATCAATCCATGCTTCTAATTCTTCTGTTACTGTTGGTTTAGTATTAATTTTGTTCTTGATTCCTGATTTCACATCAAGTTTTTCATTCTTAGAATTCTTACTATAAAGATCTCTTTCTTCTTTCTTCATAGAACCATAAGATTTTACATTATACTCCTTTCCACCAGGTCCAATATCAGCAACTGTATATCCAAGTTTTTCCTTGGGAACAGAAACCTTTATCATTGGTTTTTTCTTTGCTTCACCAACAAACTCTTCTTTCTTTATTTTTTTCTTAAAGGAACCTTTTACTTCACCCTCTTCGTATCCTTTCCCATCTCCATCATCATCCCACCATCTTTTTTCAGATGATTGATCTTCATCATCATCATCTTCTCCTTTCTTTTTGGTTTCTTTTTTTTCTTTCTTTTCTTCTTTTTCTTGAAGAGAAAGTTCTCTAATATCAGAGAAAGGGTCTGCCCAAATGTTGGTCATTTATCTTACTTAAGGTTTATTCTTATTTATACTGGAGAAACATCTTTAATCCAAGATTTAAACATTATACCTTCTTCAGTAACACAAATAAGATGATTTGCTCCAGATCTAATAATCTCTCCTCTAAGTCCTGTATTGCAACTTTCTACAATATCACCAACATTAAAAAGATTTCCAAACACATAATTTTCCCTAAGACCCTTTGCATCTAAATCTGGTGCAATCTGCCAAGTTTCTTTTACTTCTAATGAACCACCAAGTTCACCAAATAATTGTTTAAGTAATTTTGGTTGTATTCCAGTTGGCATTGCTTTTTTGAATGTTTCAAAGTCTCCAGATGCTGCTGCTTTTCTTGCTGAGGAAGAATTTTCTTCTGCATCTGGATCCTTTGGTCCAGAAGAAACTACATTGATTGAACTAAATTGATATAATTCTCCATTGTATTTCTTAACAAGATTGTCAATTTCTGAACATCTTTCTGACCCACATACTATATTAATAGAAGTATATCCTTCTTCATTTAAGAAAGACAATACATCAAAGATAGTTTTAAATTCATCACTATCAATAATTCTTTCTGCATACTCAGGGAACATTGCCTTCATAAAATCAATCTTTACATCAGGAGGTAATGGATTCTTTTTACCATCCTGAGTTCTTGATGGAAAAATATAAAAGTTTCCACCAGATGCTGCTTGCTTCAAAGCATTTAAAAGATTTTTGTGTGCTTTGGTTGGAGGATTAAACTTACCAAAAGCAACAGTTACAACATCACCATTAAGTCCTTTTTGTTGTGATTGAGATCCTTTTGCTCTTGTCCCAGATGTTTGAAGTTTTTTGGATTTATTTGATGTGGATGATGATGACTTTACCCCAACTCTTTTTGGTGCTGGTTTTGCTTTTGTTAATTTCTTACCTTTTACATCATCTGGAGTTTGATCATTAGATGCTTCTTCTTCGCTTTTTTTATTTTTGTTTTGTTGTATAAATTCTAATCTACCCTTTAAAGTTCTTGCTTTTTTTGCACCTTCTCTGTCTATCCAAAAACCATGCCCGTCTCCAACTAACCCAAGTTTCTTTGCTTGCTGTGCTGCTTGGGAAGTTCTTGCTTCTGATATAAACTCTAGGAATCTTTTCATTTATTAATTTCTGAATATATCAAGTCCTGATTGTCTAGAATGTACTGCAATCCTATGCTTTTGGCATGTAAGTATTTATCCTTCTTATCTTTTGGATCTTTATATTGATCCATAAAAGAAGAATAAAACCTAGAAAAATTTTCTATGGTTTTTTTCTTCAATTGTTTAATTTTTACATGTTTTTTATATAATGGAATTAATTCTTTAAAAAATTCTTTCATTATGAATCTAATAGATTAAATAAACCTCTTTCTATATTTACCTCTATTCCACACTCTTCTGTAAATTTCTCAAGGTCTTTTTTAGAAGGATTGTCAATTCTTTCTCTTGCCATGTTATGATAATCATCAGACAAATCAAATCCAATATATTGATGACCAAGTAACCTAGCAGCAAGACCAGTTGTACCTGAACCACTGTAGGGGTCAAGAACAACACCAGGAGTTTCCATCACTGCTTGAATACACCTAAGAGGGAGAATTATGGGGAAAGGAGCAGGATGAGGATTCTTCATCTCAGGACCAAACTTCCAAACACTAGCATAGTTAACAGACCTTCTAGGAAGTTTGGGACGCTTTGCTCCCTTACACAACCAATAGATTCTTTCATCAATTTGAGTAAATCTGTATCCAGAAATCTCTGGACCACTTCCTCTGTTCCAAATGATTTCTTCTCTGATGTGCCACTTGGTTTTAGGCAACCATTGCCAAGGAGAAGTTGCATTACCCTGAAGATATCTAACCTTATGATTATAAAATAGAGAACCACCATCTTTGGTTTTATCAAACAGAACATTCAAAAGTTCAATCTGCTGCTCTTGATAAACATCTTCTGGAAGAGAATCATCAAACTTGTCATACTCAATTTTGCGAAACAAACCACCCCCAATCTTCTGTTTGTTGTATGGGGGTGAGGTTACTGTGCAATCAATAGAGTTATCATCAAGTTGTTTTGCCAACTCAATACAGTCTCCAGTTCTCAGGTCAATCATAGGGTCTCCAGTATTTTACCAGTGTAACACATTATTGGACTTTGATAAAGGGTCCAGACAGGTCTGCTTGACTAATGTTCATTTTTGATGACAAGAAGTAAGCATGAGTAACTAATTCTGCTAATTTCCCTTGACTTTTAGCATCAATAAACATTTTGATATATCTCAAAATTCTCAACTTACTTCTCAATTTAATTGCAAAATTTTTACCTGAAGGATTTGCAGATTGATCATCAAGTAAAAATGCTTTTTGAATGAATTCTTTTGGAGTGCATTTTTTGTCCATGTATGAAATTTTACCAAAATCTTTAGATATACTATCTTCATCAACTAGATTTTCAAAATATTCTTGCCAATATTTTAAATGAGTTTCATTGAATTTTCCATTCAGAGGAATGTTATAATTAATTTCTTCATTAGTGTATCTTTTAACCAATTCTGCCATTTTGGGAGCTGGAATTGCACCATTTCTTGCTGTAGCATTTACGTACTTTCCTTTATTAGTGGCGACTCTATCTCTTGGTTCTGTGGCATGGGCAGCAACACTAGAAACTTTACTTTCCCAAAAATACCTTTTAATGTATTTACCAGCTTTAAATTGTGCTTCAAATGTTAAAGAGTTTCCAGCAAAGTCCATTTCACTTCCCCTCTTTGTAATCTCCATATAAGTAAACATATTTCCAACAATGTCCCCATCATGAACCTCAATTCCATCTGGACCAACATCTATATTAGTTTCATATACATGAGATTCTGGTTCCGACTTAGTAGGTTTTTTTAAGGAAATACCAAGTAAAGATTTTTCCATTAATAACTTACCCAAATAAGCATTTACTGTTCCTACAAAAATTCCAGGATCTGTTATTTCATCTGTGAATTCTTTTTTAAGGAGAGTAATCATATTTTTTATAGATCTTTCTTCACTTGATTTTACCATATAAACATCAGTTGTATTCCAACTATCTTTTTTACCAGTAAATAATTGTTGTTGAGGTCTACTAAAACTAGACCAAATATAATCATAAATATCAGTTGTTTTTGTTGCAGGTAAAGTTTTAGTAGATCCCCCAAATCTTGCATATTTCCAAGAAGTGTCCTTATTACCTTCAGAATGTCCAAGATATTTAATTAATGCTTTTGCTTGTTTTAACAAACCAAGATACCATTCAGAATCCATATTTGGAAACTCAGTTTTCAAATCATTATAAAGAGTTAAATCTTGATTTGGAGTCAAGTCTGCTCCTTTTTCTATAGCATAATAGAAAACAACAATAGATGCTGCCTCAAAAAGATCTGTTTCAGTAGCCATTTATTTACAGTTTATTATTATCTATCGTCTTCTGAACGATGTTCTGAATAGAATACGCTAAACGCCCCCTCAGGATAACGTTTCATAAGTTTATCTACATTACCAGAAATCACTTCATCCAATGAAACCCCAAGTGCAATACAAGCCTGTGTAATATACCACATTACATCACCAAGTTCTATTATAAGATGTTCCTTATTATCTTGGTTCCAGGGTTTTCCCTGAAATAGCATTTTCTTAATTATTTCAAGAAACTCACCTGCTTCTGCATTCATTCCAACACCAGCAGTTAAAAGCCTTTCAATGTTTGCTCCCTTTTGGTCAAGTTCAACCATTCTTTCTGTTAAAGATAGAAAGTCTTTGGATGCATCACTAGTGACTGCATCTACAAATTCTTGATACTTTTTAAAGTCAATTTTTTTAGTCATAGTTTTATTCAGTAATAATTATACAATGAAAGGTTCTAATTCTGATTGGGGTAGGATTTTTTGTTCTGAAAGTTGTAAATCATCTTCTAATTTTACACAAGAGACATTTACTGTTTCAGGATTAATATTTTTAATTTGACGATATGTTCTGTTTTCTCCAAGTTCAACTAACATTATAGCATCTTTTATACTTGCACAATCAGAAATCTTTTTACCATTTTTATCAAATACAGAATAATAATTCAAAACTTAAATCCCTCAAATGATTTTTTAGATTTGTGTTCTTCTTTATCATTATACTCTTCTTCTTTACCAGAGTCAAGAATATCATCCTGTGCTTTTTGCTCACAATCATAAAGTCTCATCTTTGCCCTATCAATACCAACAATGAACCTTTTGTTGATAGTGGGATCATTGTATCTATTCTTAAGTTGTTTCACCATAAGTTGTCCCAATTGCTCCAACTCTTCTGTACTAATAAGGGCAAACATAAGATCAGCAGTAGCAGGGAGACCAAAGGATTCACTAGTATCAGTAAGTTCAACATCAGAGTTGCCATAACCACTACGAGTAGTTTGGGTAGCAGAGACAATGGGAACATTAAATTCCACTGCCAATCCTCTAAGTTCCTCTGCAATTGCTTTAACATAAGAATAAGAATTGACAGAAAAGTTTGACTTATACCTTGATGACCCACAAATATTAAGGTAATCAATAAAAATAATATCAGGTCTAAATGACTTCTTAAGAGATAATTCATTTAACAAAGACTTGAAGTGTCCTACATGTGCAGAAGCAGTTGGATACTCTTTAATGATAAAAGTTCCTTGAGTTTTCTTAGCAATATTATTTACCTTAGTATCAAACATTTGCTTAGATAACTCAGTAATATCTTTGATATTTACATTCAAGAGGTTCGCATCAATTCTTTCAGCAATCCTGTCCTCAGCCATTTCAAGTGTAATGTAGAGAACATTTTTCCCCTGCAAGAGGATGGAGCTAGCCATATGGCACATGAATAAACTTTTCCCGACACCTGTGCCAGCAAGAGCGATATTGAGAGTCTTGTTAGGCAGACCACCTTTTGTAATTTTGTTGAAGTATTCAAGATCAAATGGGATTTTGTTTTCTTTTTTGTGATAGGATTCATATCTTTGTTCATAGTCATTTAGATAATCATGTCCAATGTGATTGTCAAAACTTACTGAAAGTGCACTCTGCAAAATAGAAGGAATAGAATCCCTAGATTTTTTTTCATCTTGACCATCAGCAATCTTAATAGATTCCATAAGAGCAAGATAAATTGCACGATCTCTACACCACTTTTCTGTAGTATCAACCATCCAATTCATTTCTACTGGTGAATTATCAAGTTTTGAAATATAATCACAAATTGTACCATAAGTATCTTCACTAATATCAGTTCTTTTTTCTGTTTCAATTAATAAAACTTCCTTTGTTGCGAGATTATCATAAGCAAGAATAAAATTACAAATTTCCTCAAAAACTACTTTTTCGTGAAAATTCTCAAAGTATTCATTTTTAAGAAAAGGTAAAACTTTTCTACAATAATCATTATTAAAAAGCAGATTTCTAAGAATTGTAGTTTCTATTTTTTCCATCAATTACTCCTAAGGATTTTTTTTATGTTGAGGAACATCAAACACAAAAGTAATTCTTGAATCATCTCCTATATTCACTGCACTATGTGGTTTTTTATTATTAAACCAAAATAGTGTTCCAGGTTCAACTATAACAGATTCATGCTCCACTGTATACTTATACCTCCCCTGAATTGAAAGGTGATATCTATCTTTACTTAGATAGTAAGTTCCTTCATCTATGTGAAATCCAACTTCTTCTCCTACAGGTAAAGACAAAAAAGCACATCTACGATATTTTTTAAAATACTTATTTAAGATTTTAAAAATCTCAGTATGATTATCATATGCTGGAGTCTTAATGCACAATTCAGAATTAAATGCCAAATCTCCTGGAGTTTTTACTACACCCATTATCAATTGAAGAACATCAACTGTTGTTTTATATTTTGCTGAGTCTACTTGTTCAGTTTTAGATAATGACTTTTGAGAACCCCAATCTTCAGAATGTTTTTGTAATTGTTCAATGACTTTAGAAACATCAATATGAGTTTGAATAATTCTAATATTATCCATAACTGAATTCTTTTTGTGCTGTTTCATCAAGTGCCTGCATTACTTCAGCATTAAAATATTTTTCTGGGTCTTTGAGAATTTCTTTGGCATAAAGTTTTTTACCACCAATCTCATAACGCCCTGCTACATTTTTCCAAAGTCCACCAAGTTCACCAAGCTCAAGAAGACCATAGTACTTATCAAGGCCACGCTCATCATAAAATAAACGAATTTCAACATCTTTATTTTCTTTGCTTAATCTTGATTTATGTGTTTTTGCTTTAATGATATTACCAATAACTTCTGTTCCATCCTTTTCCTTCTTTTTACTAAGATAGATGATAGATGATGCAGCATATTTCAGACCACTGCCCCCACCCATATCCTTTGTAGGGACATAAGCACCAATCACATCATATGTGTGATTTGTAACTAACATTGGTATTTTTGCTTGACCCAACTTAAGAGTCAACATTCTAAAAGCACCCTTGATGAGTTGAGATTTAGTCATATCTCTAACTTCCTTATCATTTAAAGCATCATTAATCTCCTTACTAGTAGAAAGCATTCCCAAAGAATCTAATACAAATATACAAGGATTCCTTTCTTCTTCCTTTTTCTTCAAGTAGATATCAACTGCCTTGAGTGTTTTGGTGCGAAATTCTTCTACAGTAACTACATTGATAACCACCAGACGAGTTGTGTCAATTCCCCTGCTTTCCAAAAGGGATTTTGTGATTGCTGCTTCAGTATCAAAATACAAACAATATCCATCAGGATGACTATCAAGAAAATTCTTAACGACTGCCAAACTGAAGAAAGTTTTTCCTGTGCTGCTTTCACCTGCAATTGCAGTAATTTTGTTACCAGAAACCCCACCAAAGATAGAACCAGATACAAGAGCATTAAAAATGTATGAACCCGTATCCACATATGTTTCAGTCTCATCAATGTCTGCCGCAATAGAGGCATATTCCCCTCCTACTTCTTTTACAATATCTTTTAAAAAATCCATAATTATACAAAAAATGATGATAGGGTATTTGTTTTTTCAGTTTTCCATCCAATACATTGAAGAATAGTTTTTAGAGGTTCAAGAAAACTTTTATCAAATTGAAGTTCATAATCAATATATTTACTAAGATTTAATTCTTTGGGAAATTGTTGAATAAATGAAATTACATTTTCATGTAGTGGATTTGCTTTTTTCAAATAACAGAACTTAATTTTTTCCCCATTATTAATCATTGGGTATTTATTGTCCAGTTTATTATTTTTGATATAGTAATTATACAGCAAAACTCCTCTTATGTGAATAGGAGTACCCTTTCCATAGATAGCATTTGCTGATTTATACTTATTAATATTATTAGCAGTTCTTGGGAATGAAATTTCTTCTGGAGGAAGATTATAAAACTTACTTCTACTAGTATTAATAAACTCAATCATATCCTCTTCTGTTTTAGTCATAATAATTTTGAATGCTTCTTTAATCATAGTCCTACATGGAGAAGGAGTAGAAGACTTAACTGCTTCAAGTCCCATAATTTTAAGTTTAGGTTCAGAATACCTAACACCTTCAGAGTCCCAAACATTAAGAATATATCTTTTCTTAGCTGTCCAAATTCCTCTTTCTGCAATATTCTCCCTCTTCATCTGCATCTTTTGGGCATAGGCATTTACATAGTCTGCCAATTCTTGGTAAGAACTTTCAATATAAGGTTCAAGTTCCATTTGACAGATCTTGTCAAGGAACCCCACAATTTTCTCAGCAGTTTTCTCTCTTCCCTGGTATACAGTTTCAACCAAAGGACCCATGTTAATGTAAATAGAATCAGTATCAGAAGCAATAACATAATCAATATCCTCAGTTTTAAGAAGTTTATTTAAATACTTATTTACTTTACATTCAATCCAACGAATTGAAACTTGACCAGACAGAGTTACTGCCTCTGCATTTTCTATACGAAAATATCTAAAATATTCATTACCAACTGCACCATAAGCAGAGTTGAGAGAAATCTTCTTTGCCATCTGAATATTATTACATCTTGCAATTTCTTTCATAAGTTCTACAGTAGGAGTTTTCTCATACTGCTGCTTTGCTTCAAGCATTTTCTGCTTATAGATGACACGATCCATATACATCTTTTCCATCAATTCTGGAAGAAATCCTCTGATGTCTTTTTTATACTGGGCACCATTTGAACATACAGTATAAGGATAATTTTCTGGGATTTTAATTGATTTATTCAATAACTTATCCACGGAAACACCAGGAAATTTTCCATCAACAAGTGTTTCTGGTGAGATATTGTACTGCATGATCAAGTGAGGATAAAGCGAATTTAAATCGAAACTTACAACCCATTCATGCTTACCCACAATGGGATCCTTTACATAAGCACCTTCAAATCTTTGATCCTTCTTTGTATCCTTTTTAAAAGGAATCACAATGTTTTTAGATCTCAAATAGTTATAGATGATAGAGTCCCACATTCTAACTTGAAAAAAGACATCACTAAAATTACCTTTAGCATCAAATGCCATAGTAATTGCAAGTTCAATGAGGCGCATTTTATCCTCAAGTCTATCTACCAATTCTACGTCAACAATATTATACTCTACGAATTTTTGCCAATTTTTTGTATAAAACTCTTTAAATGTATCATACTCTGAGTGATCTAATTTCTTTTGACCAAGTTCTACTTCTGCAATATAATCCAATTTATAGGATTCTTGTGTTTTATATGTAAACTTTTTATATAATTCAAGATAATCAAGAATTGTAATACCAGCAATATCAACTTTTTTTTGAAGTCTCCCTGCAATTACCAATTCAGATTCAGTAACTATTCCCCATGGAGAAAGTTTCTTTATTGTTTTTTCTCCAAATATTTTAGAAATTCTTCCACAAAGATATGGAACATCATAAAGATCACAGTTCCATCCAGTGATAACATCTGGAGGATTAGAATCCCAATAAAAAAGAAACTTATCAATTAAATCAGTTTCATTTTTACATAAGATATAATTAACGTTTTTTTGAGTATTACTAAAGGGTTTTACACCCCAAGTAATAATATTTTTTGTATTGTAATCTTGAATAGAAATTGTAAGCAATTCTTCTTCGCAGTTTTGTACATCTGGAAATCCATTTTCAGATGCAACCTCAATGTCAATTGTAATTAACTGAATCTTACTAATATCAAATTTTATTGATTCTTCTGGATAATTATCAGAAATATATTGATTAATATATCTTGTATTGCCATACAAAATAAAATTTTCTATATTTTTATGTCTATCTATAAATTCCCTAGTTTCACGAATGGTTCCAGGTTTCAGTTCACCTACATAATTGCCATCTAAAGTTTTAAAATTTGTTTTTTTATTTGTACTAACATAGAGTGTAGGATAAAAAGGTTCCCTATTCTTAAAATGATTTTTCCCATCAAATCCCCTAGTAAGAATTTCATTTCCTACTAAAACGACATTAGTATAAAACTTCATTTAATAGCCTTCAAATAAAGTTCAATAATATCTGGTTTGGGATCAACTATGGTAAAAATAGAATCTGAATGAATTTTAAATTCCCTCTGGTCAGTAAAGGAAGGCCATTTTTCAAAATATTGTTCACCATCAACATTTTGCTTTAAAATACATGGATTGACTAATTTACAATCTGGTTCCCCAACATCTGCCTCAGGAACTTCATGTACTTCTGTTACTAGAACAGCATCATTCTTCAGGATTAAGACTTTTAGATTTGTCATTTACATGCTCCAAATAAGATTCTTTTACTTCATCAAAGGGTTCTAAAATAGAAACTACCCAATCACAAGGAATTGGAATTTCTTTTTGTTTAGATAGAGGAACATATGGATAATAAGTTACACTACTAGCGTTTCCATTTTCACCTTCATTAACTCTAGTCACGAATGGATTGGTAAGGAGATATCCAATTACCTTTTCCCCAGACATCATTTCTTTTACATCGGCAATCACATCTTCATATGATTTAAGAACCAAAAGTTTAACTGACATAATTTGTAATCCTAAGCAAATACAGTATAGCAATAAAAATGGGAGGTGTCAATCTGGGTTTTGCCAGATTACCTCCCTTATAGGCAACAATAGTTAATGGGCAGCCCCGCAATATTATTTAGAACCAGACTTTCTTTTTCTGATGCTCTGGAATAATGCGTGTGAGTTTAATCACAAGAAGACCATCATCAAACTCAACTTTGGTGACTTCTACATCATCAGAAATCGTCCATACTCTGGCGAATGACCTTTTTGCAAGTCCCTGATGTAAATATTTACCATCTTCTGTGGAGTCTTTTTGACCCTCCACAAATAACTTATTGTTTTCTGTATAAACTGAGATTTCTTTTTTGTTGAATCCTGCAAGAGCAATCTCAACTCTTGTGGCAGTATTACTTTCTTTAACTACATTATATGGTGGATAGTTTGACTCTGTTTGATGTAGAGAGTTAAACCGATGAATCCATTCATCCATACCAATGGAATATTTGTCAATATCATTGAGAAACTTCTCAATGTTTCCAGTATTATATTTTGCGAGTGTTTGATACATAATCTTTCTCCTTTTTAAGCGAGTTTGTGTTTTATGGACCCCTAAGGCATCCAATACTAATTATAACAGATCTAATAAAAAAGGGGATGTGGAATCCCCTACAGAATTATTCAGTTTCCTCTACTTTTTTCTTTTTAGATCCAATATTATATTTTGTCTCCAAAGTCCAATCATTTTTTTCTTTATATGAAAGAACTTTAATTTGATTGAGAGGTGCAACATCAGAAATTTTGCTCACATCTACAATGCTAATTAATTCCCAATCAGCAAGCAATTGAGCAATTCTATTTCTTCTTTGAATATCATTGATAGTAAGATTTGCATGTTTACCATCAAGAGCAAATAATTCTTTGAAGTGAACCAAGTAATATCTACCCTGCTTGTGAAGAATATGGCAGGACTGATAGATCTTCTTTTCTTTCCTAGATGCTACTCCAATTCTAGTAAGTGTCTCACGAACCTTTAGAAAATCATCAGGCTCACTAAGAATAACTTCTACCATTTGGTCCTGAGACCAATTCACTTCGGGTTCTTGGATGACACTCATTTTATTCCTCCAATTTCAAGTTTCTGTTTAATAAAATTAATTTGATCATGTGTCAGAATTTTCAAAGCTTGTTCTGCCTTTTCATTATTATATTTATAGTATAATTTGACTACATCGAGATCTTTAATTTTATCTCTACGAAGCCAAGGAGAAAATCTTTTTTTAGTTCTAAGAATATTTATAAAAAAATCATACTGCAATTTTTTGTCTAATGAGTTATTAATGTTCATCTCATTAACATACATCAAACAATCAATATGTCCAGAAAGACATTTGTTTATAATATAAGGTGCATAGTCAGTTTTAGATGATGGATCTTCATCTATGATATTATTCTTGGTTTGGTTGATTGAGTTCAACCAATCCTTTAATTCGTATTTCATAATTTAATACACCTTACTAATTGCTCTACTCTTGCCCCCTGGGTATTGAAGAGGTGTTTTCAAATTTCTCATCATGTAATATTTGCAAAAGAATGGTTTTAATTAAGTCAATGTCATTTTTAATTTCACTAAGTTCTTCATGTATATCTTGGTGATGAAATCTTAGTGGTCCTTGTATCAATTTACTAAATGTTTTCTTTTTCATTTAAATTTACACTCACACATAATTTCTGTTAATGCTGCTAGAAGATTGATTTCATGATCTGCTACAAATGCCGATTGGTATTGATATTTTGCCACAATAAGAACACAAGCAGCAATACTGGGACCATCCAGATGTTCATATAGAGCATCATACACCATACGAAGAATACTACTGGCATCATTATCAAGATTGGCAACAATCCATTTACGAACTTCCGAAAAGTTCTTTTCTTTGAGATGTTTAATGAGATCATTTACTTTAATATCAGAGAAAGTGGCAAGAATTGCGGAGTCTATTTTACCAGATACAGAATACCTTTGGCATTCATTTAAAACTCTCCTCCAATCAGGAAAGTGTTTATTGATTAACTGAATGAGAACTTTATCATCTGCTTCAACTTTTTCTTGATCCAGGATCTTTTTGAGTCTCTCAAAGAACTTTGCTGCAATTTTTGGTCTGTCTTTGGACTTAATACCAAACTCAACAACTGCACATCTAGAGTGAAGGGGTTCAATGATTTTGTTTTTGTAATTACAGGTAAAGATGAATCTGCAGTTGCTATAAAATGCCTCAATATTTGCCCGTAAGAGGAGTTGTACATCGTTTCCTGTGTTATCACACTCATCAATGATGATAACTTTATGTTTGTCAGTTGCTTGAAGTGATACGGTCGAAGCAAAGTTCTTTGCCTGGTTTCGTACTGTGTCGAGAAATCTTCCCTCATCAGATCCATTAATGACATAAAAATCAACTCCTAATTCATTACATAGTGCTTTTGCTACTGTTGTCTTACCAACTCCAGGAGGTCCAGCAAGTAACAGGTTTGGTATTTGTCCTTGATTCACAAAATCCTGAAATGTTTTTTTAATACTTTCAGGAAGAATACAATCTTCAATTTTCTTTGGGGCGTATTTTTCTACCCACAAGAAATCATTTCTCATAATTCAAAAGTGGAATCAGGTTCAAGTGCAATAAAATAGTTAAGATTATATTTCTCATTAGTAAATTTAGAAATACATTTTTTAGAAATTACAACATCATAAGATCCTGGAATAATTTTAATATTCTCAACCTTAAAATTAAAAGTAAATGTGGCATCAGTCTCACCAACAACAATTGAATACTCATTAGTAGTATCATTCTTCTTATCACGAACAACAAGACTAATTACTCCATTTGCACCAATAGCAGATAAATCTGGAAGTTGATATACTGCAGATGCTTTAATTAGATTATTAAGATGAGAATTATCTAACTGGAAACATACATCTTGACTTGGAAGGGAAATGCCTTTTTCTGGAGGAGATATAATTACTTCAGGATCAGCAAAGAAATATTTTACTTTTCTTTTACCTTCTCTAATAACAAGATAAGAGTCTTCTGCGAAATCAAGATCAGGATCTTGATGTAAACCAATACCATTTAGAAATTGGTTAAGATCATAGATTGCAAAATCTTTTGGAAAATTTTCTTCTACATCTGCTTCAGCAAGAATATTTTGCATTACTGAGATAGTACGAAGCTTAGTTCCTTGCTTCACCAAAATAGACTGATTAATAGAAGAAAAGTTTTTAAGAATGTTGAGAGTAGATTCAGAAAGTTTCATAGTTTTAAATTTTATTTTTTCTCAACAAGATTGAGATGATTAATTAATAAGATAGTATAATGCAACACCTTAAATAAGTCAGCACGAGGAGTTCCTTTAGTGTCATACCTATCAATGTATTTTGTAACATTACCTGCACAAAATCCTTCTCTTCTATTGTGCTTAATCTTATCCAAAGTTTGTTCAGTACCACCACCAGTTCTATCTACATAATGTTGATTATAAGTTCCTGCGATATATTCTTGCAGTTGTTTTAGAATTTTATCCTCACTATATTTCCAAAAATGATTTTTATTTGAATCATCTATTGGATCTTTTATTATTAGAGGAAGGGAATAATAGTCTTCAATGTTAGTTTTTTCATCATCAGGACCAAACATAACAAAAATCATAGGTTACTTCTTAAGATGATAGCAGTAAATTCAATCAACGTCAAGCATAACACTAAATCCTTTTCTTTTCTCAAACTTAATTGTTTGATCAAATTTTTCTAAAAGGTCTTCTACTTTATGAGATATTACAAAAGTATTAGAATCTTTAACTACACATTTAATAATTTTTGTAAAATAATCAGTTCCTGCTTCATCTAAAGAACTGTCAAAAACTTCATCAAGAATTAATAAATTAGTATTAATTGAATTTTTTACTTTAGCAACTTCTCTCCAAGTAAACAGAAGAGCAAGATCTATTCTCATTTTTTCACCCTCAGAAAATGATGAATACGAAAAATCTTCATAAATTGGATTTAAAGCTTTCTCATTAAATTCTTCATCTAAAGTAAAGTTTACTGGGAAGTCTAAAATCTCCAGATATTTATTTAAATTGCTATTAATAACTGGTAAATATTTTTTAATAATTTTAGATTTTGCTCCATCATCTTTAAGAAGTAAACTAATAAATTCGTAGTTTTGCAACTCTTCTTTTTTAGTTGAAGTATTTTCTAAAATTAAATCTAAAGATTCTTTTAAAGACTTTAACTTTGCATGTTCAATATTTGCATCTTTATTTGAGGATGTAAGTGTTTGAATTTCTGATTCAAATTCTTCGATTTGCTTTCTAAGTCCAGAAATTTTAACGTTGTTAAAATTAATTTCATTGTTTAAATTTGATACCTCTTTGCTGAATGTTATAAAATTTTGTTGTTTTTGAGATTCAATTTCAATTGATTGTTGAAGATCTTTTTGAGCTTGTTGAATTTCCTTTGCTTTGTCTTCAATAACAGCAACTTTATTTAACCTAAATTCTTCTTCAATAGTTTGTGTGCAGGTAGGGCAAACCCTATTATCTTTAAAAAACTTATGATCTTCTATTAGATTAGATAATTTTTGCTCTATCTTGGCATTAAATTTTTCCAACTTAATTAATATAGAATCAGAATAAGCAAGTTCTTCTAAGGAATTTGTTTTATCAAGAACCTTTACTTGAATATTTTGATTTTCTAATGCAAGTTGATCTACTTGTTCTACAATAGATATAATTTTTTCCTTTTTATTATCAACATCTTGAGTTCTTCTTTTATTAATTTTTTCTATAAAATTCTCTTGAGATTCTATTTTGTCTTCTAAATTTTCTTTTTTATAAGATAATTCTTTTAATTCATCTTTAATTTCTTTTATTTTGATTTTAGATACATCATTCATTACTGAGAAAACTTTAATATCTAATAAGTCTTCAACAACTTCTCTTCTATGTTGAGAAGATAGTTGCATGAATGGAACAAAATTGGAGGACCCAAGTATTATAATTTGAGTAAATGATTTATAATTTAATTTCAAAAGAGATTGTTCTAACCACTTTTGCTGATCATTAGATGATGATGACTGATCAAATAAAACTCCTTCTCTATAAATTTCAAAAAGAGTTGGTTTCATACCTCTTTTAATTGTGTATGGTATGCTATCTACAGAAAAATCAATCTCAACTAAACAATCCTTTTCGTTAATGCTATTAATTAATTGATTTTTATTAATTTTTCTGAATGGTTTATTAAACAGAACAAAGGTAAGAGCATCTAAAATAGTACTCTTACCTGCTCCATTATGTCCAACTATCAAGGTTGATGTGTTTTTATTTAATTTAAGTTCTGTCCAATGGTTTCCTGAACTTAAAAAATTTTTATACCTTAGGTTCTGAAACTTTATCATAATCTGGAGGAACTACAATGTCATCTGGGGTAATTATAACATAACCATAATTCAAATGGTCGCAAGCCATAATTGCAATATGAGGATTAACCTCGGTGATTTCCATATTTGGATAATCTAATTCTTCTAGCATAGAAAGATATCTTTGAGCATCATCTTCTTCTTCAAACATAAAGAGAATCTTTTCCCCATCTATGTCTTCTACTGCAAATGCTCCTTCTTGAGTTCTTCCTACTATTGTTAGTATGTACATTTTACATTTGGAATGACTCTTGATAAATTGATTGTATTAAGTCTTTAATCCTAGTTTTATTTAACTGAATTTCAGATTCATCAACATACCTTTTAAGCAAAGAAAGAGTATCTTCTTGTTCCATCAATTCATCATATTCAAAATTTTGATTTATATTTACATTTTCTATTATTTTAAGATCATAAGGTTGTGTTTTGATTAAGGAATCAAGAAATTTATCAAACTTTTTTTGTTCTGTTTTATTCTTAACCACCAATTTAACAATACATCCAGTGTATTGATTTAAATTTTTTTCTGGAGATTCTTCATCATAATTACAAATTTTAAACATTTCAAATGGATTATTTATTTGTTGAATATCTCCTGTTTCTGTGTCCCAAATAGTAAATCCCCTAGAATCTCCATAATCATTCCAATATAATTGATATGGATTCCCCAAATAATAAATTTTACCATCATCACTTCTAGTATGATAATGTCCAGAAAAAACTTGATTAAATTTATTAAATATTGATTTATCTTTTCCTTCATCTTGCAAATGTCCTCTATGAGCATAGAACCCTGCCAATTCCAAGTGACCCATAGCAACCTTTGCTGAGGTATTTTGAATTGCTGCTAAGGTCTCAGACTCACCTTCTGGAGTGATCCAAGGAATGAATAACACTTCTTGTTCACCAACTTGTACATTAGTTGGTTTAGTGTACAAGTTGATGTTCTTATAATCACCAATCAATAATTCAGGACTGTTTAGTTTGGTTGTATTCTTATAAAAAATATCATGATTTCCCAAAATCATATGAAGATTATATTTTTTTAAGGGTTCAAAAACTACTCTCCTAGTCCACTCAATACTCCAGTAATCAGTTGTTCTACGATTATCAAATATATCTCCTAAATGTATAACTGTATTAATTTTTAATTTTTTTAATGTGGGGAAAAATATTTGATTGTAAAATTTTTCAAAGTAATCATGAAATATTTGACTCCCTTTTTTAAAATTATAATGTGTGTCAGTTATGATTGCAACTTTCATAAAAATCTATAATTGATATTATCTTTAATGTTATTCATGTTAGAAGAACAATCTCCCATATCTGATATGTCTGCAGTAAAAACTTCATCAAATCCAGATCTTTCTATGATTTTAGTTTTAATTTCAAGTTGCTTTTTTTCTTTAGCAATTCTTCTTAGAAATGCATAATAAACAATTTGAGTAAAATATGCAAATGGATTTGTTCTTTCTACATCAAAATTATCAATATATTGTACACAATTTTCAATTCCATCACAAACCATATCATCCTTAAACATATAATTGACAAAGTTTGGTTTATATGATAAGTGCGTAGCAATCTTAAGAAAACACTCACCAAGATAATTTGGAATCCTTGGTCTTGGTAATTCTTTTTCTTTAGCATTAACAACTAGTTTCTTATACTCAAGAAGAGCTAGATGAAAATCTTTATTACTTACATAATGCTCTGATCTTTTTTTACCTTTAGCCATTACTGCTAACATGAAATTATTTTATAAGTATTTAAATGATAACATTATTATGAAGTTTTGACAAGTAGTTGACAAGTTTTAATTATTCAACTAAAATAACTCTGTAGGGTTTCAAGAAAAATAATAACTAACTATTATTATAAGTCTTCTCTAAAGACTTTCTGGCATCATTTACTTTAGAAATAAATCCCATCTTTCTGTCTATTGTCATTTTTGAATTTGATTTATTAAATTTATGATATATTTTAATAATCTGTTCATTGTTTACTTCTGTCATAGTGATAACCTTTGACATCTCAATAATATACATATCATCATCTGGAATATTCATCCAAGGTTCCACCTTATAACCATAGATCATGCCAATTTTATTACGCACTGGAGTAATGATAACAGGATTATCAAGAATTAAAAAGGTTCTTTCTTCCTCTTCGGAAACAGAAACCAGTGCAAATATTTCTTCACCAGATACCAGCTTGATTGCTGAATAAAATTCTTCTTCTATCATTTGTTAAAATTTATACTAATTATTTCATAATCAAAATTTTCTTCATTGTAGATTTTAATTCTCTCAACTAAATGATTTAAAGTATAATTTCTTTTACCATTGTGAGTTATATCATCTGCAATGTCGTATAATGTTGCTGAGACTTTTTCTTTTCCTTTCCTAAGAACTCTACCTATAGATTGTAGGTTTCTGATTCTAGATTTGCTTGGTGATGCGAATACAACATTGTGTAAGTTTCTAATATTGATACCTGTACTAAAAGTGCCATAAGAAGCAACAATAATTGCATTTTTTTCCTCCTCTGTTATTTTTCTAACCAATTCTCTTTCTTCAGTATCAACTCCACCATGAATGAAAAAAACTTTTCTATTTTCACTTACATTATTATTTATGAGATCATAAAGTGGTTCACCATGAGTGGAAACCCTATTAAAAAGAACTAAAGTATTTCCTTTTAAATCTAAAACTAAGTTTTTAATAAATTTATTTCTTTTATCATTTGAAATTAAATATTGCACCTCTTCTTCATAATCATTAATTTTTTTTCCTTCATGTTTTAGTAATAAAACTTTAATATTTAATTTAGATAGATATCCTTTTTTGATAAGTTCATCAGTCTTAATCAATTTGTATGTTGGACCAAACAAACCTTCAAGTACAAGTTTGTGAGTTTGAGTTCCATCTAATGTTCCTGTAAATCCAAATCTATATTTGGTGTCTAGTAATTTAGACATAATACTAATTAAAGATTTAGATTTAAATTGATGAGCCTCATCTCCAATTACAACATCAAAATTTTTAAAAAAAGACTTATCTAATTTGTATATTGATTGCCAAGTTGATATAGTAACCTGCTTGTCTGATACTCTTTCATTGCCTCCATAGACTCTGTGGCAGTGTTCTTCTGCACTCCAACCATAGTCATCAAAGTCCTTATACATTTGCTCTACAAGGGATGTGGTAGGCACTACAAGAAGTATATTCCTTTGTTGTTCCGTAAAATATCTAACTATAGAATAAATCATCAATGATTTTCCAGAAGCAGTTGGAGAAACTAAAAGTTTTCTGTTATATTTTAATGCATCATAAACTCCTTTTATTTGATAATCTCTTGGTTCATGAGAACAGATACTTTTCATATAGTCTTCAACACCCTCTAATGAAATAGAATCATTCATATCTCCAGGAAGACCATAAAATTTACTATATTCTAGTTCAAATTTATACTTATGATTTTCGCAAAAATCAATTAATTTATCTAAAAGACCAACATAGATTTCTCCAGTTTGAATATTAAATAAACGAATTTTTCCATCCCAATGCTTAGTTCTGTATTGTGGCATAAATTTTGCCCCAGGAACATCAAAAGTAAATTGATCACTTATTTCATATTTGATATGAGCATCACATTCTACTTTTAAATATACTTCATTTTTTTTTGAAATAACTAAATCAGACATATTATGTTCCAGATTGAAATCTTAAAAATTCAATTGAGTTTTTAATTTGATAAGTTCTATTGGAAATCATTTTTATAATTTCTTCAAGATATTTTAATATTACATCATAATAATCAATTTTAAGTAAAATTTTATTTAAGTGTTCATCAGCATCTAAGTATCTTGATAAACTTTCTTTGTCTCTGATTTTATATGGAAAGGGTTCCTCTTGATAAACTTCTGGTTCCGCTTTTCCATTATAGAAATTTGATCTTTCTAATTTTTTTACTTTATAAGTAATTAATGATTGCTTTTTTAATAATGTAATGTTATTATAAATTTCATAATATTTTGAATGTAGTGGTGAAATATTTAAAGATTCATTATGAAGATCATCTATATTAATTTCTGAATCTTTTTTCCACATCATTTGAATTTCATCAAGAGAGATCATAAAGGTGTTCCTATTGCATCAACTATTTTGTAATAAGTGTATTTAAAATTTACTTCTGCTGTAAAATATCTAATATCTTCCTCTGTTGCATCAAATTGTAATGTTGAAAGATATGTAGGGTACATTCCATAATAAAGAACCTGAGCACTAGTAACATAATTGCTGTTTAAAATTTGAAGAGTACCATCTGATTCTTCATAAAATCTTGCTCTTGCTAATCCTGGTATGTTGTCGTTGTTAGCACTTTCTTGTAAATCATCATATTGCTCTAGACTATATGGAAACCCAAGACCCCTCATCCAATTTTGAATTTCCATATAATTTTGAAGATTTTCATCTACTAAAAATCTTAAATTAAAATCTTCAAAATTCATTTTATCGCCTGGAATGTCAATGTTTTTACCATAACGAGTCATAATTGCAGATCCTAAAGTAATGGAAGGAATATTTGCTGAGTTTGCAAAAAAGTCTACTTTAGGTGCTTTTTGTAATTTAAATTTGAAACCAACTGGAGATAAAAAGTTTCTATTTCCTGGTTGATTATCCCAAGGATTTGTTGCCATTTTTTGAACTATTTATTCTCATAAAAAAAGGTCCCTTTTGGGGACCTTTGGGAAAGAGTTGAAAAAACTCACATGAGGTTTTTAACTTGTACTCTTCTGTAGTATCTGTTTGTGTTCTGTTGGATTCTACCAAGACCTTGATCAGTACCTTCTGCATAAGGGTTTGCAACCATACCATATCTGGTCTTAAATCCAATTTTAGGTTGGAAGTTATCTTGACCAACTGCACGTACCATTTGGAGAGGCACATATGGGCAGTAGAAGATACCAGCATCATAAGGATTGGTTCCTTTATACCCAACAACATAATACTGTTCAGCAGAAAGGTTTGCTGAGAAAGGATCAATATAAACCTTGAACTTGCCATTGAGAATACCAGCAAAGGTATTTCCAGTGTCATCAACATTCAAGTTAGCATTGAGTGCAGGAGTGTAATCAAGAAGACCTGCCATTGTGAGTGCAGAAGCAACATCAGCAGAACAAAGGATTACATTGCCCTTTCCTCTTCTTGTTCTTTGAGCGATTGCATTAGCATCTCTCTCAAGTTGGAACAGAAGACCTTTGAACTTCTCAACTGACCATCTACCATTAGAGTCCACATCTAGGTCAAAGATACCTGCATTGGACACATTGGTTTGTGCACCAGTTTCAGCAACCTTATAGATGGTTCTGATGATCTCTCTGTTGATTTCAGCAAGGATTTCAGTTGAGAGAATGTTTGCTAACTCAGCTTCAGCATCAAGACCATGAATTGCCTTGAGGTCTTGTGCTAGCTCTAGGGTGTACTCAGCCTTGAGTGCTCTAGACTTTGCAGTAACTGAAAGTTTCTCAATGCTGAATGCCATTTGGTTGAATGCATTAGCAGCATCATCACCCAATGCTTCAGAAGCAGAAGTTCCAAAACCTTGACCAACTTTGTAGTCAACGCCAAGTGCACCTGCAGAATTCAATAGGGAAGGGTTGCTACCAGCAGCATTGCCACCAAGAGCAAAACCAGTAGTACCAAAACCTACAGATACACCACCATCAGAACCACCAGTGTAATCACCTTGAGTAAGGTTTGCGCTGTTGTTTTGTGCTGAGAATGCAGTATCTGGCTCATTGAATAGAGCTTCTTGTCCAGACTGATTAACATATCTGGTTCTCATTGCAAAGATTAGTCCAGTAGGACCATTCATTGGTTGAACACCAGCAAGATCATATGCAACCAGATTGGGCATGGAGCGTCTGATCAATGAAATCAGAACGGGATCAAAACCAGCTACAGGACCTGCAGCAGTAGCAGAACCAGAGAATCCTGGGTTTGACTGTGACTGGGTGTTGATATTAGGAGCAGCTTCAGAAATGAAGGCTCTCTCTTCTCTTAAAAATCTTTCTTGGTTTTCTAGCAGTTGAGCGGTAACTGCTCTTCTGTATGGATCCTTGATTTGATCAAGACCCTCTGCTTCCAGAAGAGGTTGCCACTTGTTCTGCATTTGTTCATTGAGGAACATTTGCTTTTTCTCCTTGTTTAGTCTTGGTAAGTGTTTGCTTAACTACAAATATTTAGTATAACTTAAAGTTCACTTTGAGAATTTAGACACTGCTTTCAGATATGAATTCATTTGAGGAGAATATTCCTCTACATTTTCTTGAATCAGTATTTCTTCTCTACGAGATCCTGTTGCTCTTGGGAAATATGATTCCTTCAGAGTTTCCAGTTTCTCACGATAGTTTTCTTCACCTTCAAACCCAACACTTTCAGCAAGACTTGCAAGTTTTTCTTTCTGAGTTAAAGCTAACCCTTCAGAAACTTCATTGATAATAGTGTCGCTTACTGCTTCACACAGTCTTTGATTTAATTGAACATTTCTTTCGATCTGTTCATTGAGTTTTGATTCCATTTCATCTAGTCTTTCGACCATTCCCTCTAACACATTATATTTATCTTCAGGGATTTCTACATAATGTTCTTCAAAGAGTCCTTTTAGACCAGTCATAAAGGACTCTGATAATTCTGATTTGATTCCAGTTTCAATTTGAAGAGCATTCTCTTCAACCCATTCTTCGGAAACATACTCAAGATATGCATCTACTCTTTCTGTAAGTTCCTCTTTGATTGAGGTGACTTCTTGTACAAGAGCATGGTCAAAATGCTCTTGCATTGCTTCTAGTGCTACAATCAATTTAGATTTAACTGCAGCTTCAAAAATAGTAGTTGCCTTGTTCATGAAAGATTCAGAAAGATCTTCACCCTCCATAAGAGCATTAATATCTTCTGAATAATCAACATCTTGATTGATGATTTGATTAATTGTCTCTTCTAAAGAGATAGTTTCTTCTTCATCATCATCAGTATACTCATCACCCTCTACTTGGTCCTCTTCTGATTCATCAGATTCAAGAACTAGGTCCTCTTCGTCTGATTCAGTTTCTTCATAAGACATAGCAGATGTGTTGGCATGTTGCATTGGATCAGGACCCTTTGCACCTTTATGTTGAACATCTCTAACTGCTTTTAATTTAGAAGCAGGAGTCTTATACTTATTTGACTCATCATCTGGTTTTGAATTTTGGGGAGTTGGACCTCCTAAATCTTCAACTCCATTAACAAGACCTTCTCCTGGAATAGTTGCTCTTTGCATAGACTCTCCAGGTTTAGCACCTTTGTTTACTGCAGTGACAGATTTTTTAGTAGATACTTCCATTTCTTGTAAATCGTTACCGACACTCATTTGTATGCTCCGAATAAAAATCTTTGATTTATTCTATATTTATTTATAAATTACAGATTTAACAGATATTCTCCAAACAATTTTAATTTGGATTTTTCATTTAATTCTTTACTTTCTGAAAGTCTTTCAACTTTTCTTTGAGTAATAGAAGCATTTATTTCTTTCAGTTTTCCTCCATCCCACACCCACTCCTTTCCTTCCATGATGCCCTGAACAAAGGCATCTGGTGCTGATGGATCTGCAACAAGATCTGCTGCAGTTGCAAGCATAAAATCATCTCCAATATATTTTACTCCATCTCTTTCTATAAGAGATCCAATTCCCCTAGAAGAAACACCAAGTTTAACTCCTTCACCTAGAAGAGACTTAGCAATATTTCCCATTGGGGTATCAAGAATTTTTGCTTTACCTACAAAATTATTTCCTTCTGATTTGAGACTTGTAATCATATGTGAAACTCTATCCAGATTTACGGTTGGTCCATCTGGATGTCCAAGTTCCCCAAGTGCTCTTCCTTGAGTTATAAAATTCTTGGTATAATTATCAACTTCTCTGGAGAGAATTTGAATTGGATAGCACCTACCATTTCTGTTAGTTACTTCTGCTTGAAGAAATGGTCCCTGAATATACAAGGTTTTTTTCCCATCTTTTTCTTCTGTAATAATTTCTACTGATTCTATTTCTTCCGTAATTAGTTTCATTGGATTATGCCTGAGATGCTATTTGTACTTCTGCAATATGAAGATGTGAGTTGTTTAATTCAGGATATACTTCAATTTTTATAGATCTTGAAACAATTGCATTAGTTACAGTCAATGCTCCACCAACTGCAGTGCTATTAAAATTAAGAATAATTGAAGAATCAGTTTTAGATAAAATTTCTACATATGAAGTGTTTATTCCAGCATGTTGAGATCCAATAATACTTACATGATCCCCAACAACAAATGGGTTACCAAAATTTTCACCAAATGAAACAGTTGTTGTAGCACCAGTTGTTATTCCTGAAATTTTTTGTCTAGCAACTCTTTCTTTAATAATTTCACTAGTATTTTGTGGAATTATAAAGGAGGATTCTGATGATACTGCAACATTAGAATTTCCATCTATGACTGCAATATGACACCCTCCCCCAAGAGCACTTAATCTTAAATATCCAGTTTGTAAATTAATTACTCCACTAGTAGCAATTCCATTGTTTGGTGGAAGTACTGCTGGGATGGTTTGAACAATCTTTAGTGACATTACTCTTCCTCTAATCCAAACATAGTTTGTGCTATAGCAGGTCTTACTTCATCAATGGTATTTGAAGATTTGTAATATAAAATTTCTTTTATTTTGTCAGATACTTCTTCTGGAGAAGAACCAGAAAGTACCATATCCATAAACTCAGCAGAAGGATTCATAAAAATACTAGGTATATTGAATTATTTATATTTCAGCACCTTTGGCATTTATTGAAGTTGTTTTATTTGCACTAGAAAGATCAGATTCTTTTGGATTTGCTCCTAAAGTTTGATTACCTGCTGCCATTGGTTCTAGTGGCATACCATCTGGTCCAACTGGTGGCATTAGTTTGGGGTCTGGATATTCTCCACTTTTAATTTCATTTTCCATCAATTTATTTTCATCATTGATTTCTTGATCAGTCTGCCTCAAAATTTTTCTTCTTATATAATCTTTAGAATAATAAGTTCCAATATATGGTTGAATTGCAACCATAAGATTTAAACGCTCATTCATCAGCTCAGTTTCCTTAAGTTCTGAGAAATGACCATCATACAGGTAATCATATTGAATATGATCACTCATTTTATTCCAGTCTTCTACAGTTACTATATTTTTCAAGATTAATTGTGTTTTTAATAAATCATGAAAAATATTACTAAATCTTTTTCTTAGTCTTCCAACAAATTTACCAAACATCAATTCATCTCTAAGAATTTCAGATGATCTTCCTAAATTAAATCCACCATCAGAGGCAGTTCTAGATTCTGGAACATTTAGTGCCCTAAACAATTTCTTTTGAAAATATTGAACATCAGTAAGTTCTCCTAAGTTTTGTCCACCAGGAAGAGTTGTAATTTCAGTTCCTCTTCCACCCTCTCTTCTTGGTAACCAATAATCTTCCATCATGCTCATAAACTTTTTATCATCACGCATTTCGCCAGTATTTGCATCATAAACAAGTTTATTTCTATACCTACCCATCACCTCTCTGAGGTATTGTTCTGCTTTTACTTTAGGTAAGTTGCCCACATCAATGTAAAATATTCTTCTTTCTGGTGCTCTTGAAATTCTGTAAATTACCAAAGCATCTTCAATCATTCTAAGTTGATTGAGTGCTTTAATTGCCTTGTGAAGGTATGATAAAGTCAATTGTCTATTTCTATCTACAAGACCTGAGGTCACAAATGTAATAGCATCTTTTGCAATAGGAATTCCTTTGTTTGCTGCAGCAGTTTTTTGAATATGACCTTGAGGAAAATATAAAAAATATTCTTCTATTTCTGGTTCATTAAAATCACTTGCTTCATCTCTGGACCTGTATATTCCTGCAAAATTATCATTTTTCTTTTTTTCTTTTCTGATATATTTTACTTTCAATGCATCCATAAATCTAATATCCTGAAGTCCTTCTTCTGGTTTTTTTAGATCAATAACTTTGTGATATAAAATTCTTCCATCTATATACCAATTTTTAAAAATCTCATGAGATTTTTTGTCAAAATCCATTAAATCTTTAATATATTTAAATTCTTCTCTTATAACTTTTTTCAATCCATCACTTGCATTTAAATTACTAAGTTCAATTTCAACTGGAGAATCATTTAAATCACTAACAATTGCCTCATTAATTACGTTTTCAATGGCACTGTCACATTCTGGGTGAAGTGCCATTTCTCTATATCTTTTAATCAGGTCATATTCATTTCTGTAGACACCTTCAATGTCTACATATTGTCCATAAAAACCACTGGTTAAATAATAATCAACTCCATCTTCGTTATTTTCTGGAACAGGAGATATTGCTGTCTTTGATAATTGACCCTCATCCTCAATTGAAAACCCAAACAGTTTTGCCATTGTATAATTATAAACTATAAAGTATTTAGACTACTTGTGAGGTGGTAGAATTGGATGCATCTGCAGCTTCCCACCACTGAACTTGTAAATCTACAGTAAATTCTTCAATTTCATTTTCATTATTATATGAAACATCAATTTGAGAAACACTTGTTGGAAATACTCCATGAATTTTATATGTTCTCAATATGTCAATTTCTCCACCCTGAGATCCTTTTTGATTTAGTCCAGTAAATTGACCTCTTGAAAGTTGAGATACAGTAACATCAGTTTGATACTCAGAAGGATCAATTGTACCACTTCCATCAGAAACCTTAACAATATAATTCATCCATCTTTCAAATACATTTCTCCACTTAAAGTCAGTATCATTGATAACTGTAATGGTCCAAACATCAAATGTTCTGTCTCCTGCAACTTTAAGAGTTCTTCCTCTAAAGGCAACTGGAATTTCAGAAATAGTTGAAGCAGGCAAACCTGCTGCTTTGATCAACATGTGATCATCAGTTGTAACTTGATCTCCAAATGGAAAGGTAAAGTTTCCTCCCAGTTCACTACCAAAAGAAACCTCAAAGAGGTTGCTTCTGGCACCACCACCCTTCATCTGGGATTTAAATTTATCAATAGTTCTGTCGCTAAAGTTAGGCATTGTTTTTACTCCTATTTAGATTAAACTGTACCTACAACTGTCTCAAATGAGACTCCAGTTCTAGTTGCAACAAACGTCAGACCAATGAAGTTGATGCTTCTTGCTGGTTTTACAAAAATATCAGCAATAAATTCATTCCTGTCAATTACACTTGGAGTGTTGTTGGATTCATCACAAACCAATAAGAAGTCAGTAATTCCTCTTTTAACTTGAACATCTCTCAAGTATGGCTCAACAATATTAATAAAGTTTGCTCTTGTGGAGGCATCATTAAATTCAAATAGTTGTGAATCTGCAGCACTCTTGATTGCCTGTTCAATTGTGATGAACAATCTCCTAACATTAATTCTATCAAATGCTGATTGATATGATAATGCAGTTTTATCTCCAAATAGAATAATTCCAGATCCTGGTGAAGAAATTATGGAATTAATTCTTTGTGAATAAAGTTGATCTCTGTCTTGTTGAGATGGATTGTATGCAAGTTTAATTGCAAACTTAAGACTTCCTCTAGTCTTACCAGCAGGAGAATACCAAGGAAACTGATTAATATCAGTTCTTACACATAGTCCAGCAACATCTGCAGAACAAGGCATGTATATAAACTGTTGATTAAATCTATCATAAACATATTGATAACCACTATCAAATACTGTATAAGATGAAGATGATAGTGGACTAAAGAATGACAAGACATTTTGCAATTGAGTTGTAGCAGATGATACATTTACAACTGCTGTCCTGTATGGGGAAATAAATGCAACACAATCCTTTCTGCTTTCTGCAATGCTAATAAGTTTATTTGCCTTAGCTTGCTCAATTTCTTTTCCTGCTGAGACACTTCCCTGCAAGAGATAACTGATTGTTACATCAACATCATTTGAAAATTTATCATAAGCAGTTATAATATCAGTAAGATCTACATTAAATCCTCCTATATTATCTGTTGACCCAACACCAGTGCTATAATCTTTTCCACCTCTTAAAGTGTAAGATTTATTTCCTATAGAATTAAATGTAACTCCTTCTGCAGTAATTCCCCAGATTCCTGAAGTTTCAGAGGCAGGAGTAAATTCTGAACTAAATTTGACAGAAACTGGATCAACTTCCCAATAAGCATCTGTTGCATCTCCAGGAGATTTTCCTGCATAAATGTATTGAGAATTTAATGCAATATAATCTTTGTAGTAAATTTTAGTTGATGGTGAAATAGTAGTATCTTGTGCTTTTGATAGATTGACAAATTTTTCAAGAATTGTTTGTGGAGTTCCACTGATATTATTTGACTTTTTACTATCAATAACTACAATATGCACTGCATCATTTTGACCATCTCTATCTAAAGCATAACCATTAGTTGTTGGTCTTGGAGCTATGCTTCTCCAAGATAAAGTGCTGGAATCTCCCCTAGCAATATCTAAAATATTTTGATTGTTGTACCAGTCAGATACAGACCCACCATTAATTAAAGATGTTGTTAATCCAGATGAATGAACCACATTTAAGTAATTGGTGGTTGTACCAATCCCAAATGCATAAGTGCTATTTTCTTTGTAATCTTGAGTTGATTCAACACCACCTACATTTTTAGAAACAATTTTAACATAAAATTCAGAGGATCCAACACCAGTAATAATTCCCTTCAGGAAACCAGATGCTGCTGAAGTAGTTCCAACACCAGCAATAATCCCACTGATGGTTTGTGTTACTCCATATCCAACTGAAACATTAGTTGTATTTACTCCAGAGATAGTTTGATCTGCAAAGTTATCAATGATACAAACTTTAAGATCTTCTGCCCAATATCCAGGATTCTTAGCTGCCCAGTACCAAGTACTTGCATTTAAATGTGATGCTTGATAATTATCAAAATTTTGAATAGATACTGATGATGTTGATACACCAACTCCAGCATTAGAATTTTTTAATTGAGATCCAGAACATCTTACTACATTTAGACTTCCACCATAAGAGAGAAAGTTTGATGCAGAGTACCAATATTCATAGTGGTAATCATTTTTAGATGGAGTTCCAAAAGTATTCTTTAACTCATCTTCAGTTCTAATAGTTACAATTTGATTTACAGGACCTTTTGCAAAAGGAGCAGCAATTCCTGCTGCTAAAGATGTAGTATTTTGAATACCACCTCTAGTTAAATCTACCTCCCTTACATTAATACCTGGAGATGCTAAGCGTAACGCCATTTTGACTCCTCTAGTGCTTCAGTTTTGCTCTAAAAGTATTTATAATTTTACGGGTTTACCTATATTCCCACATGTATGATTTGTCCCCATATTCATCCAAACGCCAAACATCACCATCAGCATCAACTTCACCAATTGGTGCCTCACTTCCATCTACTATAAATCCAAAGGGAGACATGTCTTGTTCAATTTGATTTTTTTGTTCTTCATATAATCTTTTTCTAACATCTTGTTCCGTTAGTTCTTTAAAATAATCTTGAGAAACCAACCAAGCATAAATGACTAAGCACATTGCCAAGTCATCATTACAACCATCTTCTGCTTCAAATGAATTGTGTTTTTGAATAAAAGTAGTTAATTCACTAATAATTTCATAATCACTAAAAATAAGCTTATCTTCTTCTATCATGGTTTTGAGATTTAAACATCCAATTTTTTTAACTGTCTTGGACATTTTCAATCCTAATTGAGTTTTCTTTCCTGAAAATCCTTGACCAACTACTTGACCTGCTCTTCCTCTCATGGAACACATAAGGAGATTCTGATATTCAAGATCATATTGAAGTATAGATGCAACTTGATCGCCCACATCATTAACCTCACATAGAATAAATGCTTCATTATATGCTTTAGCTATATCATAAATGACATTTGGAAAAAGCATTGGTTTAATTTCATTATTTCTATATTTTCCTACTATTTTGTGTGGAAAGGATGTAATGTCATATACAACAAATGCAGAATAATCACTACCAACTCCCCTAGCAACATCAACAGTAATTAAATAATCTTTATCTGATTTGGGATCTTCATAAATATCCAAACCTTTACTTCTTTTTATTGGGTCATCAAATACTAATGATTTTAATTTACTTGGATGGATGAGAGTATCTACTGATCCTAAAAATTCACAGTTGTGTGATATTATATTATTTGAATAATATAAATTATCTTCTCCAACATCCAATAAATCATAAAGATATATTCCCTCCTCCACTATTTCATTATATACAACCCTCCTCCCTTGCAAAAAGTCATCTACTTTAATATTAGATGCTTTTATTTTTTCACTACCAAATGAATGATTTTCTGAGCATTTTATTTCTGTTTCATCATCAAAAATTATCCAATGATAAAAAGGCTTATATACTTTTTGAATTCCAGAAAAAGTTTTAAATCCAGTAGGAGTTTTTATTAATGTGTTTTTATTGAGTTTAAACATTTTTCCAACACTCCTTTAATATTATTCTTTTTACTCCTTGTGGAGTTAAATTATATTTACTAGCATATTCTTTACAAAATGCCT
>Ga0247837_1001989_pt1 | contig 40167 bp, 43 predicted proteins | sample LaCtaG_2_FD_187115 | JGI IMG/M metagenome (GOLD analysis project Ga0247837, IMG submission 187115) | Freshwater microbial communities from meromictic Lake La Cruz, Castile-La Mancha, Spain - LaCruzMarch2015_14.5m | ecosystem: Environmental > Aquatic > Freshwater > Lake | place: Spain: Castile-La...
AGGTAGCTGACGCAGCCGGTCTCGCCGAGGTTGCCGCCATGCTTGCCGAAGGCCAGCCGCAGGTCGGCGGCGGTGCGGTTGCGGTTGTCGGTGAGGGCCTCGACCAGCACGGCCACCCCCCCGGCGCCATAGCCCTCGTAGCGCACCGCCTCAAACAGGTCGGCACCACCGGCGCCCTGGCCGCTGCCCTTGGCCACGGCCCGGTCGATGTTGGCGTTGGGCAGCCCCGCCACCTTGGCCTTCTCGATGGCGGTGCGCAGCTGGAAGTTGCCGGCGGGATCGGCACCACCGCGGGCCGCCACGGTGATCTCCCGCCCCAACCGGGTGAAGAGCGCCCCCCGCTTCGCATCCACCACCGCCTTGGTGCGTTTGATCTGGGCCCATTTGCTGTGGCCGGCCATCGCGATGTCGGGAGAGGTTCAACCGGTGGCGTCGAACACCAGCCGGGGCAGGAGCAGGCCCTTGCCGTCGGCACGGGCGATGCCAGCCAGACTGCCATCCGGCGTGAGTACGGCGACGGCCCCCTCGGGCAATTGCTCCACCGTTCGTGGCAGCGCACGGCCGCACCGCCACGGCGACAGCTGGGACGGATCCAGACGCTGCCGCGGCAGATCCACCAGCACGTCGAGGGGATCCAGCAGGGGGGGCATGGGGCCGCCCGCCAGGCGCTCCATCGAAATGGCCTGGTGCAGGCCGAAGCCGAGGGCGGCGGTGCGGCGCAGGCTGGCCAGGGCACCGCCGCAGCCCAGGGCCTCCCCCAGGTCCCTGGCCAGGGCGCGCACGTAGGTGCCGGCGGAACAACGCACCTCCAGCTCCAGGCGGCCACTGGCCGCGTCCCAGCCGAGCAGATCGAGGCCATGGATCACCACCGGTCGGGCCGCCAGGGCCAGCTCTTCCCCCGCCCGCACCCGGGCGTAGGCCCGCTGGCCATCGACATGCACGGCGGAGACCTGGGGAGGAACCTGCAGGATCTCCCCCCGGAAGGCGGCCAGGGTCCGCTCCAGCTCCTCGGGGCCGAGGCGGGGCACGGCTTGCTGCTCCAGCACCTCACCCTCGAGGTCGTCGGTGCTGGTGCGCAGCCCCAGTTGCACGGTGCCGCGGTAGGTCTTGTCGCCAGGGAGGTAGGGCAGCAAGCGGGTGGCGGGACCGAGGGCGATCGGCAGCACGCCCGTGACCGCCGGATCCAGGGTGCCGCCATGGCCCACCCGCCGCAGGCCGGAGGCCCGGCGCACCCGGGCGACGACGTCGTGGGAGGTCAGGCCGGCGGGTTTGTCGAGCACGAGGAAGCCGCAGCCGTGGCGCGACGGGGGGGAAGGCGGCAGCCTGGTGGAACCTTCCTTCATGCCCAGGCGCCGATGACCCTGCAGGACCGGCGCGAGGTGGCCTTTCTGGTGCTGGCCGGCCTCTTCCTGGGGACCATGGGCATGCTGAACATCCTGGGCCTGACCCGCTTCCTGACGCTGGGCAGCATCGGCTCCTTCCCGATCATCGTGGCGATCGGGGCCCTGCCGTACCCCGTCACCTTCCTCTGCACCGACCTGATCAGCGAGATCTGGGGCGAGCGGCGCGCCTCCCAGGTGGTGTGGGTGGGTCTGATGCTCAACGGCTGGATTGTGCTGGTGCTCTGGCTGGGAGGCATCCTGCCGGGCCTGGACGGTTTCGGTGGGTTGGCAGGTCTGCCGACCGACACCCAGGCCGATGGGGTGCCGGTGTTCTTCGAGGTGCGGCGGCTGGCCTTCGGGGCGGTGGGGGCCTCCATGGCCGCCTACATGGCCGCCCAGTTCACCGACGTGCGCCTGTTCCATTTCTGGAAGCGGTTCAGCAACGGCAAGGCCCTGTGGCTGCGCAACAACGGCTCCACCCTGATCAGCCAGATCGTGGACACTTCAGCGGTGGTGCTGATCAGCCACTACGCCGCCCATGTGCTGCCGATCAGGCCGGGCGAACCCGTGCTGCCCCAGCTGGGGGTGTTCATCGCCAGCGGCTATGTGTTCAAGCTGGTGGCGGCCCTGGCTGACACCCTGCCCTTCTACCTGCTGGTGGGCTGGCTGAGGCGCTACTTGGAGGTGCCGGGGGACGGCACCGAACTGGGAGAGGTGCCCCTGACCTAGGCGGCGGCGGCGATGTTGATGCGCTTGCGATTGCGCAGGCCGCGTTTGATCGATTCGAAGTTGACAACGCCATCCACCAGGGCGAACAGCGTGTCATCGGAGCCACGGCCGACGTTGACACCGGGGATCACCGAGGTGCCGCGCTGACGGATCAGGATCGAACCGGCGCTGACGGTTTCACCGCCGTAGCGCTTGACACCGAGGCGCTTGGAGTTGGAATCGCGACCGTTACGGGTCGAACCTGTGCCTTTCTTGTGGGCCATGGGGAAAGCGGGGGGTGGAGTGGAAGCTGGGAGGGACGCTGGAGAGCCGGATCAGACGATCGCCTTGCCGCCCACCTTGATGGCCTGGACCATCACGCGGGTGAGTTCCTGGCGGTGGCCGTTCTTACGGCGGGTTTTCTTCTTGGGACGCATCTTGTAGACGATGATCTTCTGGCCGCGGCGATGGGCCATCACCTTGAGCTCCACGGTGGCGCCTGCCACATAGGGCTGGCCCAGGGTGGTGCCGGACGAATCCTTCACCAGAAGCACGTTCTCCAGGGTGACGGTGCTATCGACGTCGGCGCTGAGTCGATCCAGGTCGACGTAGCGATCGGTCTGGAGCCAGAACTGCTGACCGGAGGCTTCGACGATGGCGTAGGCACCGGTGGTGTCCGTCGTGGCGGCTCCTGTTGCGGCGTCGCTCGGGAGGTCCTGCTGGGGGGCTTGGGTCATCACGTCAAGGGGCGTGGCCAGGCTGGCGGCAGGGAGCCGCCATTGGGCCTGGGCGCACGGAATCGAAAGACAGAACTAAGATCTTCCCGTCCGGGCCCACCTTCCGTCAAGATTCAGCCCGCCCAGGGGAGCTCCCCGCCGCAGCGGTCGATGCCCCAACCGGTTCTCACCATCCTTACCCTCCTCCAGACCCCCGCCCTGGCCGAGGCCTGCGTCCAGTCGCTCAAGGGTGGCCGCTACCGGCTCATGCCGGTGGACCCTGCCGTCGAGCCCCTGGCACAGCTGGAGCGCCTCCGGGAGGACATCGACGGCCTCCTGCTCGAGGAGGGGGCGGTCGACGGAGGCTTCTACGGCACCCTGCACGAACGGGGGCTGGAGCTGCCGGCCGTGCTGATCGGACCCGTCAGCGGCGACGTTCTCTTCCATGGCGCCGAAGTCCGCCTGCCCCCCGACCAGCTGGAGCAGTTGAGCTACAGCCTTGATGCGGCCGTCTCCCGGTTTCTGCGCAGCCACATCCCATCGGCCAGCAGCGAAGCCCAGGCGACCACCCCCGATGGCTGGAAGCTGTCGAACCGGCTGAACGGCCGTCTCGGCTATCTCAGCGTGTACTACAAGCGGGATCCCTCCCGCTTCCTACGCAACCTGGAAGCCGAAGAACGCGACGAGTTGCTCGACTCCCTCAGGCGCAGCTACCGCGATCTGCTGATCAGTTACTTCAAGGATCCGGCCACAGCCAACCAGGCCATCGAAAGCTTCGTGAACACAGCCTTCTTTGCCGATCTACCGATTACCAAAATGGTTGAGATCCACGTGAATCTGATCGAAGAGTTCTGGAAACAGCTCATGCTCAAAGGACAGAAGAACGATTTCCTGCAGGACTACCGCCTGGCCCTCCTTGACGTCATGGCCCACCTCTGTGAGATGTATCGGCGCTCCATCCCTCCAGACGTGCCGATCGTGCCTTCCCCCATACCCGAAGCATCCAGCCCTTCCGCCTGATCCACTGCCATGACTTTTCGCAAGACTTACATCCTCAAGCTCTACGTGGCAGGCAACACGCCCAACTCCATGCGGGCTCTTAAGACACTCCGCGAAATCCTCGAGTCCGAGTTCCGCGGGGTCTACGCCCTGAAGGTGATCGACGTCCTCAAGAATCCCCAACTGGCCGAGGAGGACAAGATCCTGGCCACACCCACCCTGGCGAAGATCCTCCCCCCGCCCGTGCGGCGGATCATCGGCGACCTGTCCGACCGGGATCGGGTGCTGATCGGCCTCGATCTCCTCTACGAAGAACTCTCGGAGGAGGACTTCAAGCTGGACATCGACGATCTCGAAGCAGGCGGTGAAGCCTCCCCTCCCGAATCCTCCTGAAGCCTTCCAAGCCAGTCCAGTCGTCTTCCCAGTCCCTTATCCCCTTCCCCTTCCATCCTTTCGATGCCGGATTCCAACGACCACGACCTCTCCGCCAACCGGATGCAGATGCAGAAGCTTCCCACGGGGATCGAGGGCTTCGATGACATCTGCCATGGCGGTCTGCCGATCGGTCGATCGACCTTGATCAGTGGCACCTCAGGAACCGGGAAAACGGTCTTTTCGCTGAATTTTCTCTGCAACGGGATCCGCCAGTTCAACGAGCACGGCATTTTCGTCACCTTTGAGGAATCTCCCCTCGACATCCTTCGCAACGCCTCCAGCTTCGGCTGGAACTTGCAGGAGATGGTGGAGCAGAACAAGTTGTTTGTCCTCGACGCCTCCCCGGATCCCGATGGCCAGGAAGTCTCCGGAAGCTTCGACCTCTCCGGGCTGATTGAACGCATCCATTACGCGATTCGCAAGTACAAAGCGAAGCGGGTGGCGATTGACTCCATCACCGCCGTCTTCCAGCAGTACGACGCTATTTCCGTGGTTCGCCGGGAAATCTTCCGGCTGATCGCCCGGCTCAAGGAGATCGGCGTCACCACGGTGATGACCACCGAACGGGTCGATGAATACGGCGCCATCGCCCGCTACGGCGTCGAGGAATTCGTCTCCGACAACGTCGTGATCCTGCGCAACGTGCTGGAAGGCGAACGGCGGCGTCGCACGGTGGAAGTGCTCAAGCTCCGGGGCACCACCCACATGAAGGGGGAGTTTCCCTTCACCATGGGCAGCCACGGCATCAGTGTGTTCCCCCTGGGGGCGATGCGCCTCACCCAGCGCTCCTCCAACGTGCGTCTGAGCTCGGGCGTTCCCAGGCTGGACGAGATGTGCGGGGGCGGCTTCTTCAAGGACTCCATCATCCTGGCGACCGGCGCCACCGGCACCGGCAAGACCCTTCTGGTCAGCAAATTTGTGGAGGATGCCTGCCGCAGCAAGGAGCGGGCGATCCTGTTCGCCTACGAGGAATCCCGCGCCCAGCTGCTGCGCAACGCCACCAGCTGGGGCATCGATTTCGAGCAGATGGAGCAGGACGGCCTGCTCAAGATCATCTGTGCCTATCCGGAGTCCACTGGCCTGGAGGATCACCTGCAGATCATCAAGACGGAGATCAGCCAGTTCAAACCGTCCAGGATGGCGATCGACTCCCTCTCCGCCCTCGCCAGGGGCGTCAGCCACAACGCCTTCCGGCAGTTTGTGATCGGGGTGACGGGCTATGCGAAGCAGGAGGAAATCGCGGGCTTCTTCACCAACACATCCGAAGAATTCATGGGCAGTCACTCGATCACCGACTCCCATATCTCCACCATCACCGACACGATTCTGTTGCTTCAGTATGTGGAGATCCGTGGTGAGATGGCCCGGGCTCTGAACGTGTTCAAGATGCGTGGGTCCTGGCACGACAAAGGCATCCGGGAGTTCGTGATCACGGGCAACGGACCGGAGATCAAGGATTCCTTCGCCAATTTCGAGCGCATCATCAGCGGTGTTCCCCATCGCATCACCACAGATGAACGGGCCGACCTCGGGCGCATCATGCGCAGCGTGGATGGGGAGAGCTGATCAGGCGGGTGCCCCCTCAGGCCACGGCGGTTCGCCGCTCCTTGTCCATGACGGCCAGGCTCGAGGAACGCTCCGCCTGGACCTGCAATTCATCGCCGTCGGCATCCTCCAGGGGCAGGTCGAACCAGAAGGTGGTGCCCGCACCGGGCTCGCTGGCCATGCGGGCCTGGCTGCCGTGTTTCTCGAGAATGCCGCGCACGATGGAGAGTCCCAGCCCGGTGCCGGCCTCGGTGTGGACGGCATTTTCGACCCGGAAAAACCGCTCGAAGATCCGGGCCTGGTCGGCCTCGGAGATGCCGCAGCCGGTGTCGGAGATCTCGACCCGCAGCCGGGGCAGGGGGGAGGTGAGGGCGCAGGAGGGGTGGTCGCCGGCGCTGGCGTCCGGATCCAGCAGGCACTGGTCGGGCCAGGGGTAGGCCCGCAGCAGCAGCTGGCCGCCGCCCTGGGTGAACTTGAGGGCATTGCCCACCAGGTTGTCGAACACCTGCAGCAGCAGATCCCAGTTACCACGCACCCTGGGCAGGTGCTGATCGCCGGTGAAGATCAGGGTGACCCCCTTCTCCTCAGCGTTCAGCCGGTAGGTGCGCAGGGTCTGCTCAATGGCCGGGGCCAGGTCCAACGGCTCCAGCTGCCAGACCCGGTCGGATTCCAGCCGCGACAGGTCGAGCACGTCGGTGACCAGCCGTGACAGCCGGTCGGTCTCGGCGTTGGCGATGCTCAAGAACTCCTTCTGCTCCTCCGCACTGAGCAGGTCGCCCATGTCGTGGAGCGTCTCCACGTAGCTCTTGATGTTGCAGAGGGGGGTGCGCAGCTCGTGGGAGACATTGCTGATGAAGCGGCTCTGGGCCGCATTCAGCTCCACCTCCCGGGTCAGGTCCTGGATGGTCATGGCGATGCCCTTGAGGCTCTCGCCGCTGGCATCCCGCACCGACTGGAGCACGATGCGCAGGGTGCGGGCGGGATCGCCGAAACTGCAGCGCACGTCAGTGTTGTCCCGCTCGCTCAGGATCAGGCTCTCCAGCGGATCGTGCAGTTCCATCGCCAACCGATCGGGCAGTTCGGTGGCCAGTTCACTGCCCTCCAGGTTGCGCCCCTCCCAGCGGAACAGGCGCCGGGCGGTGGGGTTGGCCAGCACGATGTGCCCTTCCGCGTCGAGCAGCACCGCGCCATCGGCCATGGTGGCGATCAGCGACTGCTGCTTCACCTGGGCGGCGGTGAGTTCCTCGATGTTGGCCGCCTTGTAGACCTCCAGCTGGGAGGCCATGGTGTTGAACCCGTTCAGGAGTTCGCCCAGTTCCCCCCCCACCGGCAGGGCGATGCGGGTCTCGAAATTGCCGCCGGCGATCGAGCGCACCCCCCGCAGCAGTTCCTTCACCGGCTGGGTGATGGTGAGGGCGTTGAACACCGAGCCCAGGATCACCAGCACCCAGATGGAGATGAACACCGCCACGGTGACTTCACGGGTGAGGGCGGCACTGGCCAGGAGTGTTTCGTTGGGGTTGATGCCCAGGGCCACCACGCCCAGATAGCGGCCGTCGCTCACCATCGGCACGAACACATCGGTGACCTGGCCGTCCGGCGTGAGGTGCTGGCGGATCAGGGGGTTGTCGGGGCGGCGCTGGATGTCGGCCGGCAGCTCCAGGCGGCGGCTGAGCAACCGTTCACCCATGCCGGTGCTGCCACCCATGGGGATGCCCAGATAGATCACGCCATCGGGATCGGCGAAGAAGATGTAACGGAGGCTGCGGCTGGACTGCCAGAAGCGTTCGGCCACCGAGGCCAGTTCGCGGTCGTTGCCCTCCGCCACCAGGGGGGTGACGTTGGCCGAGAGCAGCAGCCCGAGATCGCGGGCAAAGCGGGTGTCGCTCATGCGGGCATCGCGCTGGATGCCATTGAGCGCCAGAAAGGTGATGCCCGTCATCAGCAGGCTCACCACGAGGGTGGCGACCGCCAGCAGTTTCGTCTGCAGGCTGAATTCGGCCCACCAACGCTGCAGGCGCTCCCTCCAGGTGAGTGTCATGGCCGCACCGGCGGACGCGTCCGCACCTGGTGGCCGATGTCGCGGCGATAGACCATGCCCTCGAAGCCCACCCGCTCCAGGCCGGCATAGGCGCGCTCGAAGGCGGCATCGAAATCCTCGGCCTGGGCCACCACCGCCAGCACCCGCCCGCCCGCCGTGACCACCTGGCCGCCCTCGCCCCGTCGACTGCCGGCGTGAAACAGCTGCAGGTCGGGGTCGTCCGTCAGCTCCCCATGGATCGGATCCCCACGACGCCCCTCGCCGGGATAGCCCTCGGCGGCGGCGATCACGCAGGCACTGCAGCGGGGCACGATCGTCAGGGGCGGGGCCTCCTCGAGGCGGCCGGTGGCACAGGCCAGCAACACCCGGGCCAGCTCAGGGCCAAGCAGGGGCATCAGGGTCTCGCATTCCGGGTCCCCGAAGCGGCAGTTGAACTCGATCACCCGCAGGCCGTCCTCGGTGAGCATCAGGCCGGCGAAGATCACGCCGCGGTAGTCGATGCCCCGGGCCCTCAGGGCCGCCAGGACCGGCTCCAACACCAGCTGACGCACCTGTTCCAGCCCCTCCCCATCCAGCAACCGGGCCGGGGCATAGGCCCCCATGCCACCGGTGTTCGGACCGGTGTCCCCCTCGCCAATGCGTTTGTGGTCCTGGGCCGGGGGCAGCAGCACCATGCTGCGGCCGTCGGTGAGGGCGAACACCGACACCTCCGGGCCGTGCAGGCGCTCCTCCAGCACCAGGGAGGCGGCGGCGGCCGGCTCACCAGGGGCGGCGGTCTGGAAGCGGCCGGCGAACACCTCCTCGATGGCGTCGCGGCACTGCTCAAGGCTGTCGGCCACCGTCACCCCCTTGCCGGCCGCCAGCCCATCGGCCTTCACCACCAGGGGTCGGCCGTGCCGCTCCAGGGCCTCCAGGGCCTCCTGCCGAGACGTTGCCGCCCAGTAGCCCGCCGTGGGCACGCCCGCTTCCCGCATCAGATCCTTGGCCCAGCGCTTGCTGGCCTCCAGCAGGGCCCCATCCGCCCCGGGGCCGAAGACCGCCAGCCCCTCCGAGCGCAATCGATCCGCCAGACCGGCCGCGAGCGGCGCTTCCGGCCCCACCACCACCAGGTCGATGGCCTGCGCATGGCAGGCCGCGGCCAGGGCGCCATGGTCGGTCTCGGCGATGGCCAGCTGGCCGCAGCCCGCCAGGGCCGCGGTGCCGCCGTTGCCAGGGGCCACCAGCACCTGCTCCACCCCCGGGCAGCGCGCCAGGGCCCAGCCCAGGGCGTTCTCGCGGCCACCGCCGCCCACCACCAGGATCCGGGCCGGTACCGGGCCAGCGGAGGAAGCAGCAGTGGGGGTGGGTGAAGCCATGGGCGGAAGAGGGGAGGCAGGACGGGGGGTGGATCGGGGAGGAGAGGTCCCCTAGGTTGAGCGCCGGCACGGGTGCTGCACCGGTTGCCCTCACCTGCCTTGCTGCCACTCCCCTTTGCCATTCTCTCCGACCGCCGCCTCGACCGCTGCCCCGCCCAGCGGATCCGGCCCGACCACCGGCCTTTCCCTGGGCGGGCGGCGGTGGCCCCTGGAGTGGCGTCGGCCGCTCCTGAGGACCCTAGGAGCCCTGGCCCTCCTCGGCCTGTTCACGCCACTGGGGGGTGCGGCGGCCATCCCCACCACCCCTGCGCCGTCGGTGGCACCAGACCAGGCACCCCAGGGTCCTGCCGCAGACGGGGCCGGGGCCGGACCCTCCGGGCCACCGGAGGAAACCGAAAAACCACCACTACTCCTCAGTGATAAAGCCTTCGCCGAGCTGCTGCGCGACGGGGACCTGGAGCAGCTCGATGCGGCCTGTCGCCAGAGCGCCGATGCCGATCTGGGCGAGCGCCTGAGGCAGCTGCAGCAGCGGCTGCTGACACTCCACCCGGCCCCCCAGCCCCTGGAGGTGGTGCTGGCCAACGCCGACGTGCTGCTCAGCTGCCGGGCCCCCAGCGAGGCGATGGACGTGCTCAACCGCTTCGGACCGGCCGCCGGAGCCGAGCGGGTGCAGTGGTTGCAACTCCAGTGGCGCGCCGCCGCGGCGGGGCTGGACCACCGCCGGGCCGCCCTGGCCCTGGAGCGGCTGCGGCAGGAAAGCGGCACCTCCCTCGATGCCATCGCCCTGCCGCTGCTACGCCGGGAGGATGGCACCGTGATCAGCCGCTCGGCCCTGGAACTGCTGGCCCTGCATCTGGAATCACGGGGCTTCCCCAAGGTCGGCGGCGAGCTGCTGGTCCGGGCCCGCCAGGGCGGCCTGGCGGGGGCCCTGCGTCTGCAACAGGCCGTGGGGTTGCTGGCGGAGCTGCCGGCGCCGCAGCGGGAGGCCCTGCTGGAGGCGGCCCTCGACCAGGCGGCGGCGGCGGGGGCCTGGGGCCTGGTGGCCGAACTGCTGGACACCCAGGCCGCCCTGCCCTCGGGGCGGGCCGTGGAGCGCCGCCTGCGGCTCAGTCGCCGCCTCGACGACGCCTACGGGGAATGGCGCTGGCGGCGCGAGGATCCGGCTTCGGCCCCACGCACCCGCCAGTTGGAGATCCAGCTGCGCTCCCCCCGCGACCCCGGCGGCCATGCCGCCGACCTTCCGATACCGGCGACGGAACCGGCCCCGACCACCACTCCCGCCCCATGACCCTGACCCCTGCCACCGGCCCCCTCCTCTACGAAGGCAAAGCGAAGCGGGTGTTCGCCACCGATCAGGTCGACGTGGTGGCCGTGGAATACAAGGACGACGCCACGGCCTTCAATGCCCTCAAGAAGGCCCAGCTGCACGGCAAGGGGTCCCTGAACTGCCGCATCTCCGCCCTCCTGTTCGAGCATCTGGAGCGGCTGGGGGTACCCACCCACTACCTGGGCCTGCACGGGGATCACTGGATGATGGTGCGGCCGGTGCGGGTGGTGCCGGTGGAGGTGGTGGTGCGGAACGTGGCCGCCGGTTCCCTCTGCCGCCAGATGCCGATCCCGGCGGGGACCCCCCTGGATCCGCCGCTTCTCGATCTGTACTACAAGGACGACGCCCTGGGCGATCCCCTGCTCAGCGAAGCGCGGCTGGAGCGGCTCCAGCTGGTGACCTCCACCCAGATGGAGGCCATCAGGGACCTGGCCTTCCGCGTCAACGACGCCCTGCGCCAGCTGTTCGCCGAGGTGGGGCTCGAACTGGTGGATTTCAAGATCGAACTAGGCTTCACCGCCGCCGGCACCCTGGTGGTGGCGGACGAGATCAGCCCCGACACCTGTCGCCTCTGGAACCGGGCGGTGAGCGATGAGGAGGAGCGAATTCTCGACAAGGACCGTTTCCGCCAGGACCTGGGCGGCGTTGTCGAGGCCTACGGGGAGGTCCTCAAACGGGTCCAAGGGGCCTGTCCCGAACCGCGGGTCTACGGGTAAGGTCAGCGGAATTTGCGGCCTGGCCGCTCTGCAGACGACATCCATGATTGGCGTTCGCCTCGGCAGGCCCCACATCCTTCGAAGCGTCACGCCCCGGGCGGCGACCGCCTCCTTGCCCCTGCTCGTGGCCCTGCTGCTGGCCGGCGGCCAGTCCAGGGCGGCCGAGAGTCCCCCCACCAAGCGGGAGGGGCAGGCCCCGGTGCCCGCGTTGGCCCAGGCCGGCGCCGATCCTTTCGCCGCCCCGGCGGACACCACCCCTCCGGCCGGGGCGTCCCCGGCGGCTCCCGCCCCCGCCACCCCAGCCCCGGGCGCCCCCGCCGCCCGCGACGACCGGCCGGGCAAGCCCTCCCTGGGTCCAGCCCCTGCACCGTCGGCCTCGGCCGAACCCCGGGTGCTGATCAGCGAGGTGGTGATCGAAGGTCTGGCAGACCACCCTGAGCGTGAGCGGCTCGAGCTGGCGGCCTACGCCGCCACGGCAGTGACGCCCGGCAATGCGATCACCCGCAGCGAACTGGAAACCGATCTGCAGGCCATTTATGCCACGGGCTGGTTCTCCGACGTCCGGATCCAGCCCCAGGACGGCCCCCTCGGGGTGAGGCTGGTGGTCTCGGTGGTGGCCAACCCGGTACTCACCAAGGTGAGCCTGGACCCCGCCGACGCCAAGGTCCCGCAAACGGTGGTGCAAGACACCTTCGCCGGTGATTACGGCAAGACCCTCAACCTGGTCACCCTGCAGGGCCGCATGCAGGAGCTGCAGAAGTGGTACGCCGATCAGGGCTTCTCCCTGGCCCGCGTCACCGGCCCCTCCCGGGTCGGCCCCGATGGCGATGTGCAGTTGCTGGTGCGCCAGGGCACGGTCAAAGGCGTGGAGGTGCAGTTCCTCAACAAGGAGGGATCGGCCACCAACGACAAGGGCCAGCCGATCAAGGGCAAGACCAAGGCATGGGTCATCACCCGGGAGATCTCCATCAAGACCGGCGAGGTCTTCAACCGCCGCAACCTGGAGGACGACCTCAAGCGCCTCTACGGCACCGGCCTGTTCAGCGACGTCAAGGTGACCCTGCGGCCCGAACCGGAGGATCCCGGCTCCGTGGTGATCGTGCTGGGGGTGGTGGAACAGTCGACCGGTTCCCTCTCCGGTGGCCTGGGCTACAGCCAGAGTCAGGGGGTCTTCGGGCAGATCCAGCTGCAGGACAGCAACCTGCTAGGCCGCGCCTGGGACCTCTCGACAAGCTTCACCTACGGCCAGTTCGGCGGTCTGGCCGACATCTCCTTCAGCGACCCGTGGATCAAGGGGGACCCGTTCCGGACGGCTTTCCGGCTCAAGGCCTTCATCAGCCGGGACGCCCCCCAGGTGTTCCAGAGCCAGAACAACGGCAACATCTTCACCGTCACCGATTTCTACCAGCCCCCCGGCACCCAGGTCTCTTACAACATTGAATCGCTGTTCAACCCCCTCGGGGCTTTCTTCCCTTCGGTGACGGCGGCCCGCATCGCCGCCGAGACCAGAGGCAAGAACCTCAGCTGGTTCAAGTATGACGGCAACAGCGTCCTGATCCAGCGCGTCGGCGCCAACGTCCAGTTCGTGCGGCCGCTCAACGGCGGCAACCCCTTCAAGCGCGCTCCCTGGACCGTGCTGCTGGGTCTGACCGGCCAGGTGGCCACGCCGATGGACTTCTCCGGCACCTCCCGCCGCTTCGGTCTGGCCATCCCAAACGAGTCCACCTCCCTGTTCTCGGCTCCCACCAACTCGATCATCTGCCTGGCCTACAACTGCGCCGCCCGCAACCAGCTGGTGGGCCTGCGGCTGGCGGCAACAATGAGCACCCTCAACGATCCCCGCAACCCCACCAAAGGCAACTTCCTCAGCCTCGGCACCGAACAGTTCATCTCGGTGGGTCCCGATTCCCCCACCTTCAACCGGTTGCGGGGCAGCTTCACCCACTACATCCCGGTCCGCTGGCTGAAGTTCTACAAGGGGTGCCGACCCAAGGCCGGTGAAACCGAAGATTGCAAACAGGCCCTGGCCTTCCAGGTGTCGGCCGGCGCGGTGATCGGCGATCTGCCGCCCTATGAAGCCTTCTGCCTGGGCGGCGGCAACTCGGTGCGCGGTTACTTCGACTGCGATCTCGGCGTGGGCCGCAGCTTCGGCGAGGCCACGATCGAATACCGGTTCCCCCTGTTCAGCGTCGTCAGCGGCGAGCTGTTCGTCGATGGCGGCACCACCTTCGGCAGCCAGACGAACGTGCCCGGCAACCTGGGCGGCCTGCTCAAAAAGCCGGGCTCCGGCTTCTCGATCGGCACCGGCCTGATCGTCACCACCCCGGTCGGCCCACTGCGGCTGGAAGTGGCCAGCCAGGACTTCACCGGCGAGTGGCGCTTCAACCTCGGCGTGGGCTGGAAGTTCTAGTGACCAGCTGGCCCAGCGACTATCGCCAGGCATGGACCCTGGGCTCCTGCGTGGAACGCACCGGAGTCGGGCTGCACAGCGGCGCCGTCTCCCGGGTCCGCCTCGGCCCCTCGGAACGGCCGGGCTACTGGCTGGGCTGGCTGGACGACCCGCAACGGCCCCTGCAGCAACTGGGCCCCTCCCAGGTGAGTGACACCCGCCTCTGCACCTGCCTGCAGCTGGGGGATCGGCGCCTGGCGACGGTGGAGCACCTGCTGGCGGCCCTCGCCGGCACCGGGGTGAGCCAGGCGGAGCTGCTGGTGGACGGGGAGGAGATCCCCCTGCTCGACGGCTCGGGGCTTCCCTGGGTCGAAGCGATCGGTGAGGCGGGGATCTGCAGCCGGGGTGAGCGCCTCGAGCCGCCCCTGCCGGCCCTGCCAGTCACCCTTCAGCAGGGTCAGAGCTTCGTGGTGGCCCTGCCGGCCGACCGGCTGCGCCTGGCGGCGGCCATCGACTTTCCCCAGGCGGCCATCGGCCGCCAGCTCTTTACCCTGGATCTCACCCCGGAGAGCTTTGTGGCGGAGATCGCCCCGGCCCGCACCTTCGGCTTCCAAGAGCAGGTGGAGCAGTTGCTGGCCGCGGGCCTGATCCGCGGCGGTGCCCTCGACAATGCCCTGGTCTGTGACGGCGACGGCTGGGTCAATCCGCCGTTGCGCTTCGCTGATGAACCGGTGCGCCATAAGCTGCTGGATCTGCTGGGAGATCTGGCGTTGGTGGGCCTGCCCAGGGCCCACGTCTTCGCCTACCGCGGTTCCCATGGCCTGCACACCGCCATGGCCGCGGCCCTTGCGGCCCAGGCATCCCGCCTGCCCGTGCCCGTACCGACCCATTGATTCCTTGACCGTTCTTCCTTCCGCCGCTCCTGAGGCCGCCCCGGCAGCCTGCCCCGACGCCGATGCGGCCCGGGCCGTGGTGCTCAGCAGCGAGCAGATCCTCAACCTGCTCCCCCATCGCTACCCCTTCGCCCTGGTGGATCGGGTGGTGGAGTATGTCCCCGGTAAACGGGCGGTGGCGCTCAAGAACGTCACCTTCAACGAACCGCAGTTCCAGGGCCATTTCCCGGGCCGCCCCCTGATGCCTGGCGTCCTGATCGTTGAGGCCATGGCCCAGGTGGGGGGCCTGATCGTCACCCAGATGCCCGATCTGCCCAAGGGCCTGTTCGTCTTCGCGGGCATCGACGGTGTGCGCTTCCGGCGCCCCGTGGTGCCCGGCGACCAGCTTCTGATCACCTGCGAACTGCTCAGCCTGAAGCGCAAACGCTTCGGCAAGGTGCACGCCACCGCCACGGTCGATGGCGAGCGGGTCTGCTCGGGTGAGCTGATGTTCTCGCTCGTGGACTGACGCGATGTCGAGTACTGCCATGACGACATCCGTGCATCCCACGGCCCTGGTCGATCCCCGGGCCCGGTTGGCCCCGGGCGTGGAGATCGGCCCCTATTCCGTCATCGGTCCGGAGGTGGAGATCGGCGAAGGCAGTCGCATCGGCCCCCACGTCGTGATCGACGGGCGGGTGCGGATGGGCAAGGGCAACCGGATCTTCCCGGGGGCCTGCATCGGCCTCGAGCCCCAGGACCTCAAGTACGGCGGTGCCCCCACCGAAGTGGTGATGGGGGATGAGAACACGATCCGGGAGTGCGTGACCATCAACCGCGCCACGGCCGAAGGGGAGAGGACCGTCCTAGGCAACGGCAACCTGCTGATGGCCTACAGCCACATCGGCCACAACTGCCAGCTCTCCGACCGCATCGTGATCGCCAACGGTGTCGCGGTGGCGGGCCACGTGGTCATCGGGGAGCGGGCCGTGATCGGTGGCGTGCTCGGCATCCACCAGTTCGTCCACATCGGCAGTCTGGCGATGGTGGGCGGCATGAGCCGCATCGACCGCGACGTGCCCCCGTTCATGACGGTGGAGGGCCACCCCGGCCGCCTCCGGGGGCTGAACCGCGTCGGGCTGCGACGCAGCGGCGTGGCCCAGCTCGACGATGGCGCCCAGTTCCGCCAGCTGCAGGATCTCTGGACCCTCATCTACCGCAGCGATCTGGTGCTGGCCGCCGCCCTGCGGCAGGCGCGGGAGCGTCCCCTGCTGGCCGCCGCCGATGAGCTGTGTGCCTTTCTGGAGGCCTCGGTGGGGCCGGGCCGGCGCGGACCGCTGCCGGCCCAGCGCTGATGGTGCGACTCCTGGTCAGCACCGGAGAAGTCTCCGGTGATCTGCAGGGATCCCTGCTGGTCAAGGCCCTGCACGAAGAGGCGGCCCGCCGTTCCCTGCCCCTCGATGTGGTGGCCCTCGGGGGCAGTCGGATGGAGCGGGCCGGCGCCCAGCTCCTGGCGGACACCACCAAACTCGGGGCCATCGGCCTGTGGGAACCGATCCCCCTGGTCATTCCCACCCTCAAGCTGCAGGCCAGGGTGCGCCGCTGGCTGCGCCAGCACCCCCCGGATGCGGTGGTGCTGATCGACTACATGGGGGCGAACGTGAACCTGGGGCTGCGCCTGCGGCGGCTCTACCCCACTGTGCCGATCACCTATTACATCGCTCCCCAGGAGTGGGCCTTCCGCCTCGGCGACGGCGGCACCACCCGGTTGATCGGCTTCACCGACCGCATCCTGGCCATCTTCCCGGAGGAGGCCAGCTTCTACGCCGCACGCGGCGCCCAGGTCACCTGGGTGGGCCATCCCCTGATCGACACCCTGCAGCAGCGACCCTCGCGCCAGGAGGCCCGCCAGGGGCTGGGCCTGCCGGCGGAGGCACCGGTGCTGCTGATGCTGCCCGCCTCGCGGCGGCAGGAGCTTCGCTACGTGCTGCCGCCGATGGCCGCTGCGGTGGCCCTGCTGCAGCGGCAACACCCTGACCTGCAGGTGCTGCTTCCCGCCGGCCTGCCGGGGTTTGAGGCGGTCCTGGCAGAGACCATGCGGGCGGCGGGAGCCAAGGCGGTGCGGGTGATCCCGGCCGGTAAGGCCGATGCCCTGCGGCCCCTGCTCTGTGCCGCTGCCGATGCCGCCCTGACCAAATCCGGCACCGCCAACCTGGAACTGGCCCTGCGGGGGGTGCCCCAGGTGACCGGCTACCGAGTGAGCCGGCCGACGGCGTTCCTGGCCAAACATGTGATCCACTTCAACGTGGCCCACATCTCCCCGGTGAACCTGGTGCTGGGGGAACGGCTCGTGCCGGAACTGCTGCAGGATGATTTCAACCCTGACGCCATCCTGGCGGCCCTGCTGCCCCTGTTCGATCCCGCCTCCGGGGCGCGGAAGCGGGTGCAGGAGGGCTACGTTCGGCTGAGGCAGAAGCTGGGGGAGCCGGGCGTCACCCGCCGGGCGGCGACGGCGATCCTCGAACCGTTCTCAGGACACACGCCATGCGACTGATCGCGCTGCTGCTGGGTCTGCTGATGGCCCTGGGGGGCCCGGTGGCTCCAGCCCTGGCGGCCACCGAAGAGGCGGTGCTGGCCGGCGGCTGCTTCTGGTGCCTGGAGCACGATCTGGAGGTCCTCCCCGGCGTCCTGGACGTGGAGAGCGGCTACAGCGGCGGCAAAGGGTCCAACCCCACCTACAAGCAGGTCTCGGCCGGGGGGAGCGGCCATCAGGAGGTGGTCCGGGTGCGCTTCGACAACACCGAGATCCGCTACGACACGCTGCTGCGGGCCTACTGGCGCAACATCGATCCCCTCGACGGCGGCGGACAGTTCTGCGACCGCGGCGATTCCTACCGGCCCGTGATCTTCACCACCAGCGCCAACCAGGCCGTGGAGGCCCGCAACAGCCTCGTGGCGGCGGCCCGGGAGCTGGGCAAGCCGGCGACAGCCATCAAGGTGGCGATCCGCCCCCTGGCGAAGTTCTGGCCGGCGGAGGGCTATCACCAGAACTACGCCAAGCGCAATGGCGTCCGGTACAACTATTACCGCTGGTCCTGTGGGCGCGACCGACGCCTGGACACGGTCTGGGGCCGACGGGCCCGCAGCAGTCAGCGCTGGCAGGGCAGCTGAGCCGAACCCGACCGGATGATGCAGACACGGTGCTTTTGCACCCTGTCGCGACCCCGAAGAATGCCTTAGCGTTCGGCACACGACCGGAGGGCCTCTGTATGTATCTGCTGACCATCCGTGACGGTCTGCAGACGCGCCATATCGGGCCCTACACGAGCCCCAGGCAGGCGTCCGACGACCTCGACAAGCTGCAGGCCAGCTTTGGTGAGAAGGCCACCTGGCAGATCCATCGCCTTGAATCTCCCGCCGAACTGCACGTCCCCGTGAGCGGCAGGGGCGACACCGAGCCGGTGGCGGTCTGAGCCTCAGGCCCGGGGCGGGGTGCGGGGATAGCCGCGCAGCAAACCGCTCTCGACCATCAGACCGACGCCCGCATTGATCAGGATCAATCCCAGGGCGCCGTACCAGACCCAGGGACCGGCCTCCGGCAGCGACTGCCCATGATCTGCCGCTGCCGCCAGGGCCGACCAGGTCTGGATGCCCTTGCGGATCACCCCCTCCCCGAACAGGCAGAGGCCGGCGGGGAGCAGGAGCACACCGAGCTGGGCCTTCACGTACCAGCGGATCTTGTGAACGGCCATGGGGCGATGCGTTGTCTGGTCTGGCGGCAAACCTAGGCCGCAACCTTCAGCCGCCTGATCCGGGGGGGGGGCCGGTATTGATGGGATCAGCTGGCGGCACCCGCCAGCAGCCAGGCCACCAGGGTGCGCACCCCGAAGCCGGTGGCCCCGGCCGGATCCACCCCGCGGGCTTTGTCGCTCCAGACGGTGCCGGCGATGTCGAGATGGGCCCAGGGCAGCCCCTTGGTGACGAAGTCCTGCAGGAAGAGGGCGGCGGTGATCGAACCCCCCGGCCGCGGCCCGGTGTTCTTCAGGTCGGCGATGGGGCTCTTGAGCCCCTTCTTGTAGGAGGGGCGCAGGGGCATGCGCCAGAACGCCTCCCCGCCGGCGTTGCCGGCGCTGAGCAGGGCCTCGGCCAGGCCGTCGCTGGGGGACCAGAGCCCGGCGATCTCCTCGCCGAGGGCGATCACGCAGGCGCCGGTGAGGGTGGCGAGATCGACGATGGCATCCGGCTCCAGGCCGCAGGCATAGACGAGGGCATCGGCCAGGGTGAGCCGCCCCTCGGCATCGGTGTTGTTGATCTCGATGGTCTTGCCGTTGGAGGCGGTGAGCACATCACCCGGATGGATGGCGCCACCGCTGATCATGTTTTCGCAGCTGGCCACGATCACGTGCACCTCCAGCCCGGCAGGCCGGATTTCGGCGATGGCACGGGCGGCCCCCAGCACCGCGGCACTGCCGCCCATGTCGTACTTCATCATCTCGATCTGGGAGCCGGCCGTCTTGAGGTTGTAGCCACCGGAATCGAAGGTGAGCCCCTTGCCCACCAGCACCACCCGCCGCGTCACCGCCCCGGTGGGCCGGTAGGTGAGATGGATGAACTTGGGGGGCAGATCCGAGCCCTGGGCCACCCCCAGGTAGGCCCCCATGCCGAGCGCCTCACAATCGTCCCGCTCCAGCACCTTGAGCTCGAGGCCGAAGGCGGCGGCAATGGCGGCGGCCTCATCAGCCAGGGACTGGGGGGTCGCCTTGTTGGGAGGTGCCGCCACCAGCCGCCGGGCCAGTTCCACGCCGCTGCAGATGGCCGCCACATGGGCCAGGCCGGACTCGGCCCCTGCCACCACTCCGAGCAGGCTCACCCGGGAGGGAAGGGACGGGGGTTCCGCCTCGCTTTTGAAGCGTTGGTCGGCATAGAGCCCGAGCCGCACCGCTTCGGCCATGGCGGCGGCGGCCGACGCCGGCTCCAGACCCTCGACCGGAAGCCAGAGGCCGAGCTCCACGGCGCCGGCAGTGGCGGCGGCACGGGCCGCTTCGGCACCGGCCTGGCGCAGGGCCTCGAGGCCGAAGTCGGCCGGATCCCCCAGGCCCAGCAGGATCAGGCTGGCCGGGGAGCCACCCGGCCGCTCCAGGGTGATGCTCTGGCCGGACTTGCCCTCGAAACGGCGGCGCTGCAGCAAGGCTTCGAACCCCTCGCCCACCAGCTCTTCGGCCAGGGCCCGACCGCTGCCTGCGGCGGGGGCGAACAGCCCCACCACCAGGGTGTCACCCGTCCAGGCCTCCTTCAGAGCACCAGGGACGGCAGGGGTGACGGCAAGACAGCGAAACTCCATGGACCCAGCGCAGGCGGCCCGTGATCGTAGCCAGCTCAGCCCTGGAGATCAGGCGGGATCGGCCGTGAACGGCGTGGCCCAGCGCTCCCGGGTCTCCTTGTTGAACGGGGGCAGCCAGCGCCGGATCAGGGCCTGCTCCAGGGCCCGGCGCGGGGACACCGCCGCCGGCACGTCGCTCCAGAAGCGGATGCTCGGCCGCGCCTCCAACCCCACCCGGGCCAGAGCTTCGCCGTAGGCCGCCAGGTATCCCTTGCAGTCGTGGTCGCCCTTCCAGCGCTGGTCTGCCCTCCCCGTCTCGCCGACGTAGAGCAGCAACGGCACAGGCAGCCCCGCTGGACGGTCCATCACCAGGTAGAGGGCCGCCCCTCGCTGGGGGAGCCTGGGCCAGCGCCAGAACGAGAGGCTCTGGGGACTGAGGCTGAGGGGATCGAAGCGGCGCGCCACCGCGTCGGGATCGCCGGGGTCAGCCGCCATCGGCAAGAGCTGCCCCTGCAACAGGGCGGCGGCCCCACCGGCCGTGGCCGTGGCGAAGAGCGGCCCCTGGTGCTCGGCCAGCCGGCCCTGCCAGGTGAGCAGTTGCTCCCGCAGCAGGGGGAGTTCAGGAAGCGGCGTGGCGCCGGCCGCTCCTGCCTCAGCGGCGGCCGCGGCCGTGAACAGGTCCCCCTGGCGGCTCATGGGGCCGGGCTCCGGGACGGCGGCAGCACCGGTCCAGGGGCGGTGGCATAGCGGAACCGGCCGATCCAGCGTTCGGCCTGATCGGCGGGCAGCTGCAGCCGCTGCTGCAGATCGGCCAGGTCCCGGAAGGGCTCGCGGGCCCTCTCCTGCAACAGCCGCCGGCAGCGCTCCGGCCCCAGGCCGAGACGCTCCCGCAGCAGGCCTTCAGAGGCCTGGTTGATCGCCAGGGGCACCGGCGCCCGGGCAGATGCCGGCTCCCCTTGCCGCGCGAACCGAAGCACCGGCAGCCAGATCAGCACCTGCCCGGGGGGGACCTGCAGCGCCGCGGCCAGCTCCCCGGGGCCGCGCCACTGGATACCGTCGCGCTGCATGGCGATCAGCCGATCCACCAGATCGGGCCGGCAACCCGGCAACCGCAGCCAGTCGGCCGCGGCGGCCACGTTGACCTCAAGCGTCCAACCCAGGGCGGCCGCGTGACGCACCTCAGCGGCATCGCGCAGCCGCAGGTCGGGGTTGTGGGCCAGTTTGAGGGCGAGCAGCTCCCGCTCCACCGCCTCGTCGGCAGCTGCCGCTGGAGGCGGGGGGAGCTGCCCGGTGGCCACCAGCAGCTTCCGGGCCAGGGGATCCAGCCAGTGGCGCCCTGCCATCGAGGCCCACCTGCATGCACGTCGAGCCTGAAGCTAGCGGGTGCCTCCTGTCCGGGGCCAGTCGACCAGGCCCAGCTGCAGGCCGGTGACCACCGCCTGGATGCGACCGCTGACCCGGAGCTTGAGGAGCACGTTCCGCACGTGGGTCTTCACCGTGTCGACCGACACCATCAGCTCCCCGGCGATCTCGGGATTGCTCAGGCCCCGCACCACCCGGTCGAGCACCTGCCGTTCACGGGCACTGAGCCGCTCGTGCCCGGCGGCGGGCTCCTGGCCGGCGCGGTAGGCGCCGACCAGGGAATGGTCCAGGTACAACCCGCCGCCGAGCACGGCGTGCAGGGCCTGCAGCCCGGAACCGTGCAGCAGCCGCGACTCCGGCACGATGGCGTCGCAACCGGCGCGCAGGGCCGCCTGGATCAGGGCCTGCTGGTGCTCCTGGGACACCACCAGCAGGGTGCGGACCTCGGGATGGCGGCGCTTGACCTGCACCACCAGGTCGACGCCGCAGCCTCCCTCCAGGCGGTCGCTGACCAGGAGCAGGCTGGGTTGGTGCCGGCGCACCAGGGCCAGCCCCTCGGCGGCGGTGGTGGCGGCACCCAGGATCCGGGCGGGTGTGCCCATCAGCAGGGCCACCTGGGCCCGGCTGCCCAGGCAGAGCACCAGCCGGACCCCTTTCAGCAGAGCCAGTCCCTGGCGAACATCGTCACGCACCTGGGGCAGCAGGGGGGTGAGGTCCACGGGAACAGGGGGCTCGGTCGCCCCAGCGGATGGAGATCCATCTTCAACAGATGCTGCGCGTCCATTCGGTAGCGGCCATGGCGATACGTGGATCCGCACTCCCCAGGAGCCCGCGGCCTCTGCAGAATCGACCTCTCAAGCAGACCGGAGCCAACCTCCCCATGGCTTTCTTCGAGTCCGAGATCGTCCAGGACGAGGCGAAACGGCTGTTCACCGATTACCAGCAGCTGATGCAGCTGGGCAGCGAGTACGGCAAGTTCGACCGCGAAGGCAAGAAGCTGTACATCGAACGGATGGAGCAGATGATGGAGCGCTACCAGGTGTTCATGAAGCGCTTCGAATTGTCCGAGGACTTCCAGGCCAAGCTCACCGTCGAACAGCTGCGCACCCAGCTCGGCCAGTTCGGCCTCACCCCGGAACAGATGTTCGAGCAGATGACCCTCACCCTGGAGCGCATGAAGAGCCAACTGGAAGCCGCCGGCTGACCCCCCGTGAAGGATGTCGTCGTTGTCGGAGCGGGGCTGGCGGGGCTGGTGGCGGCGCGGCAGCTGCGCCGGTCCGGCCTGTCGGTGGGGGTGATCGAGGCGGCGCCTTCGGTGGGGGGCCGCATGGTGCGCACCCCCCTGGCCTTGGAGGAAGCCCGGACGCCGGCCTGGGTCGACCTGGGCGGTCAGTGGGTGGGGCCCAGCCATTCCCGTTTTCTGGCCCTGCTCGACGCCCACGGTCTGCGCCGTTTCCCCTCCCCCCACGGCGGTGAAACCGTCCTCTGCTTCGGCTCCCATCGCTGCACCTTCAGCGGCTTCTTCCAGGGGTTCCCGGAGGGGCAGCCGCCGTCGGTCCCCAGCCGGGACTGGGACGATGCCATGGCGGCCCTGAAACAGTTCCAGGAGCTGGTGGCGTCCCTGCCCGAGGGCCATCCCCATCACCATCCCGATGCCGCCGCCCTCGACCGGCTGAGCTTCCAGGACTGGATCGAGGCCCACACCCACACCCCCTTCGCCGCCTGGTACTTCGCCTATTTCTGCCGGGCCGTCGGTTTTCTCGGGCCGGCGGAGCCGGATCAGGTGTCGTTGCTGCACGTGGCCTGGGGGCAGCGCACGGCGTCCCAGGGGGACCACCCCGAGGAGGAACTGATCCATGGCGGCGCCGGCCAACTGCCGACGTTGCTGGCCGAAGGCCTGGGGGATGCCCTGGTGCTCGGTGAGCCCGTGCGGGCCATCCAGCAGCCCGAGGGCGAGGCGGCTGTCGCGGTGATCACCGATCGCGCCAGCCACCGCTGCCGGGCCGTGATCGTGGCCATGCCGCCGGCACTGGCGGGCGCCATCCGCTTCACGCCGGCGTTGCCGGCCGACCGGGTCGCCCTGCAGGAGGGGATGGCCATGGGGAACTGCACCAAGGTGCTGATCGCCTACGGACGGCCCTGGTGGCGGGAGTCGGGGCTCTCCGGCATCGCCATCGGCGATCGCCCCTGGGTGGAGCTGTGCGCCGACAGCTCCGACCCGGAGACGGGTCTGGGGGTGATCGCCGCCTTCGTGGTGGGTCGCCGCCGCGAGCGCTGGGCGGCCCTGGGGCCGGAGCAGCGGCGGGCAGCGGTCCTCGAAGATCTGGCCGCCTACTTCGGCCCGATGGCCCTGGAGCCGCTGGAGTATGTGGAGAAGAACTGGCCCGAGGAGCCCTTCGTCGGTGGCGCCTTCGCCGCCTGGATGCCCCCCGGGCTGTGGACCCGCAGCGGCGACGCCCTGCTGCGGCCCCATGGCCGGGTGTTCTGGGCCGGCACGGAGGTGGCGGAGCGCTGGCCCGGTTTCTTCGAGGGTGCCGTGGACAGTGGCGAGAGGGCCGCGGCCGCCGCGGCCGCCGTGGTCGCCCTGCTGGGCTGATCAACCACAGCACCATGGCTGCCTACCATCGCCCCAGGCAGGCGGCTGGCGTAGATGGGCGAAGCAATCCCGGCGAAGCAGACGGAGCCACCGGCCCTGCCGCCCCTCCCCGAAGCCCTGGCCAGGGGCATCGCCGACCTGTTTCCCGCCGGTCGGGATCCCGACCCTGACCAGCGCCTGGAGGCCAGGCTGGCGGAGTCGGCGCACCAGGGGCGGCCGCTGCGGGTGAAGCTGGGCATCGACCCCACCGGCAGCGACATCCACCTCGGCCACAGCCTTCTGTTCCGCAAGCTGCGGGCCTTCCAGAACGCCGGCCATACGGCCGTGCTGATCATCGGCGACTTCACGGCCCGCATCGGCGATCCCACCGGCAAGAGCAGCACCCGGGTGCAGCTCGACGCGGCGGCAGTGGAGGCCAATGCCGCCACCTACCTGGCCCAGCTGGGCCAGGGCCAGCCCCCCGAGCGCGCCCTGCTCGATTTCGACACCCCCGGCCGGCTGGAGGTGCGGCGCAACTCCGAGTGGCTCAAGGGCCTGAATCTGCCGCAGGTGATCGAGCTGCTGGGCATCAGCACCGTGGGCCAGATGCTGGCCAAGGAGGACTTCGCCAACCGCTACGGCTCGGGAACCTCGATCAGCCTGCACGAGTTCCTCTACCCCCTGCTGCAGGGGTACGACTCGGTGGCGATCCAGGCCGACCTCGAACTGGGCGGCACCGACCAGAAGTTCAACGTGGCGATGGGGCGCGACATGCAGCGCCATTTCGGCCAGCGGCCCCAGTTCGGCCTGCTGCTGCCGATCCTGCCGGGCCTCGACGGGGTGCAGAAGATGAGCAAGAGCCTGGGCAACACGGTGGGGTTGCTGGAGGACCCCCTCTCGATGTATTCCAAGCTCGAGAAAGTGCCGGACGCGGTGGTGGAGGACTACCTCACCCTGCTCACCGACCTGGACACGGCGACGTTGCCCAGCGGACCCCGGGAGCGGCAGAAGGCGATGGCGCTGGAGGTGACCGCGAGCCGCCATGGGCGCGACGCGGCGCTGCAGGCCCAGGCCGATGCGGCCGCTCTGGTGGCTGCCGGGCTGTCCGGAGCGGGGGCAGGGGCCGGACTCCAGGCGGACAGCGTGCCGGAGGCCTCCCTGGCGGGACTGGCCTTCCCGTTGAAGGCCTTCTATCTGCTCAGCGCCCTGCAGGTGTGCGCCAGCAGCAGCGAAGGGCGGCGCCAGATCCAGGGGGGCGGCGTGAAGCTGGACGGCGAGAAGCTGAGCGACCCCAACCAGGAATTCAGCAGCCCCGAGCAACTGGCCGGCAAGGTGCTGCAGCTGGGCCGGAAAACCTTCCGCAGGCTGGTGGCCTGATGGCGGACGCCGAACGCCCCGCCACGGCCTTGGAGCCCACCCTTGACCCGGCAGAGCGGATCATCCTGGCCCTCGACCGCGGCACGGCCGAGGAGGCCCTGGCACTGGCGGCGGCGGTCCCGGAGCTGCGTTGGGTGAAGGTGGGCCTGGAGCTGTTCACCGCCGCCGGGCCAGGGGTGGTGCGGGAGCTGCGGCAGCAGGGCCTGCGGGTGTTCCTGGACCTCAAGTTCCACGACATCCCCGCCACCATGGCCGGAGCCTGCCGCAGTGCCGCCCGCCTGGGCGCCGAGCTGATCACGGTGCACGCCTGCGCCGGGGGCGAGGCCCTCGCCGCCGCCCAGGCCGCGGCTGTGGAGGGGGCCGCCAGTGAGGGCCTCGGCGCGCCCACCCTGCTGGCGGTGACCGTGCTGACCAGCTGGGATCCCGACCGCTTCCAGCAGGAACTGGCCATCTCCACACCCCTGGCCGCCTACGCGACCCAGCTGGCCGCGATGGCCGCCGCGGCGGGCCTCACCGGAGCGGTGTGCTCCCCCTGGGAGGTGGCCAGCCTGCGGGCCGCCCACCCCCAGCCCTTCTCTCTGGTGACCCCCGGTATTCGCCCCGCCGGCAGCGCCGCGGCCGATCAAAAGCGGGTGATGACGCCAGCGGCGGCGGTGGCGGCGGGTGCCAGCCAGCTGGTGATCGGTCGACCGATCAGCGGCGCCACCGATCCGGCGGCGGCCTTTGCGGCCTGCTGCGAGGAACTCCGGGACGGGCCGCTCTGAGCGGTCTCAGAAACTTCGCCGTCTTATGGACACAGGCTGGCCGGGAGGCTCCATCGCGGCATCGTTTCGAACCACGAAAAACCCCCGCTCCGATGGCGGAGCGGGGGTAGGCGGAGCAAGGGCTGGAGACGGATCGGACCAGCCCAGAGGCGGCCTCAGCCGACGAACTCGCGGCTGGGGGCGGAGACACCGGCGGGGGCGGTGCCCTTCAGGTAGGCCAGCATCGTGTCGGCGTCGGAGCACTCGAAGGGGTCGGTGGGGCAGTTGTCCTCGAGCCCGGGCTCCACGAACATCTTCTCGATGGTGCCGTCGTTGACGAGCATCGAGTAGCGCCAGGAGCGCGCACCGAAGCCGAGGTTGTCCTTCTCGACGAGCATGCCCATCTTGCGGCTGAACTCACCGTTGCCATCGGGCAGCAGGAACACCTTGTCGGCGCCCACCTGCTTGCCCCACTGGAACATCACAAAGGCGTCGTTGACGGACACGCAGACGATGCTGTCGACACCCTGGCCCTTGAACTCCTCGAACAGGGCCTCGTAACGGGGCAGGTGGTTGGAGGAGCAGGTGGGGGTGAAGGCGCCGGGGAGGGAGAACACCACGACCTTCTTGCCCTTGAAGATGTCGTCGGTGGTCAGGTCCTGCCAGCGGAAGGGGTTGGGGCCGGGCACGGATTCATCGCGCACACGGGTCTTGAAGACGACGCTGGGGACCTTTTCGATGGCAGCCATGTGAATCTGTGAAGAACGACTTGACGACGCGCCGCCCGGAGCAGCGATCGCATGGAGCTTAACTCGTATTCGGTCCGCCTTAGGGTGGAAACCGGCTGAGTGTTTGTGCTCATCGCCGCCCCCGGGCCACCCCGTCGACCGCCCTACAGTCCGGTCCGCCTGCCCCCGGCCCTCGCCCCAGCCATGTCCCTCTCGATGTACGAGGCGGCCGTTCCGCCCCTGGCCCGCAGCCTGACCAACCTCAGCGGCATCCTGGCCAAGGCGGCCGCCCACGCCGAAGCCAAGGCGATTGATCCGGCGGCGCTGCTGCAGGCCCGCCTCTACCCCGACATGTTCCCCCTGGTGCGCCAGGTGCAGATCGCCACCGACATCGCCCGCCGCGGCCTGGCCCGGCTGGCCGGGGTGGAGAGCGCCTCGATGGAGGACAACGAAGCCAGCTTCGAAGAGCTGATCGGCCGCATCGAAACAACCCTCGCCAGCCTCGAGGCCTTCTCCCCCGGGCAGATCGACGGCACCGAAGCCAAGCCGATCGAACTGCCGATCCGCGGCGAAACGCTCCACTTCAGTGGCCAGAGCTTCCTGCTGCTCTTCGTGCTGCCCAACGTCTATTTCCACGTCACCACCGCTTACGCCATCCTGCGCCACAACGGCGTGGAGCTGGGCAAGCGGGATTTCCTCGGCGAACCATGAGGCGCCTTCAGGCCAGCGGCCGCCGCAGGGCCGCCGGATCGAGGCCCTCCCGCAGGGCCAGCACGATCCCGGCCGCTTCCGCATAGCTGGCGGCCGGGATCACCGGCAGCCCCAGGGCTTCGCCGCTGACCTCAAGCAAGCAGGGATTGCCTTCCACGGCGATCACGGGCACGCCCCGCTCGGCGCAGGCCAGCACCGCCTCACCCCCCAGGGCTCCCGCCGGCGCCACCACCGCCCCGAGATCGGTGCCGTGCAGCAGCCCGTTGCCGCTGGCCGGCTCGGGCCGCAGCGAGGGGGCCCGGCTCAGGCCCACCAGCACGCAGGGCAGGAAGGTGTGGCCCAGCTCCTCCGCCGCCGCCCGCGGATCCAGCCCTGGGTCGGGCGGCAGCGGCGCCAGGGCGGGGGCATGGGCGCAGGGCACCCCGAGGTGGCGCACCAGCAGGTGGCTGATCACGGCTTCCGCCCCGGCCAGGGCGTCCACCCCGGTGCCGTGGCGGTAGGCCGCCAGGGCGTCGCTGCCGGGATCCTCGGGGAAGCGGGCCACCACGGCGATGGCCGTGGCCCCGGCAGCCAGCAGCGCTTCACCGGCCCGCAGCAGCGCATCCGGCCGGCCCATGGTGCCCCAGCTGCTGCCGCTGGGGCCGATCGACAGGCTCACCTCCAGGGGCCCATCGCTGCTGAGCACCGGGCCGATCGTCAGCCCCAGGCTGGCGCGGCAGGCGTCGATCACCTGGCGGTGGCGCAGCAGCAGCTCCGCTTCGATGCCCGCATCCAGCAGCACGCCCACCCGCTGGCTGGGCACCGGAGAGAGGGCCAGCTCACCGGCGGCGAAGCGGTCGAGGCTCCAGCCCTCCACGTAATGGAGGCGCCGGTCGCTCCAGTAGAGGGTGGCGGCGTTCATCACGTTGGGGTGGGTGATCAGGCAGCCGCTGGCCGCCGCCAGCAGCCGGGCCGCCGGCAGGCCGTCGCCGGCGAAGCCACCCACGGCGCAGCCCACCCCGGTGGGGATCACCAGCAGGGTGGGCAGGGGCGGAACCGCCGCGCTCAAGGGCCGGGGACCGGCGCCGGGCCCACCACGATCCCCTCCAGCCGCAGGCCGCGGACGGGATCCACCGCCGTGATCGCCCAGCGCAGGGGCTCGGCGCCCTCACCGGCCAGGCGGCGGGCCTCCTTCACCAGCGCCTGACGCAGCTGGGGAAGCCGGGGGCCGGGGGCGGGGCGCACCCACAGCTCCAGCGGCACCAGGGAACTCACTTCTGGAACTGACCGAACTGGGCCTCGTAGAGGGCGTCCTCCTGGCCGGCCAGCAGGTCGAGATCGGAGCGGGGATAGGAGACGCACAGAAGGGCATAGCCCTTGGCCTGAAGTTCGGCCTTCACGCCCATGGCATCGGGCTGGTGCACCGTGCCGCTGCGCAGCAGGGCGGCGCAGGTGGTGCACACCCCCGAGCAGCAGGAGCTGGGCAGGGGCACCCCGGCGGCCTCGGCGGCGCCCAGCACCGTCTGGTCGCTGCGGCAGGAAAAAATGTGGGTGACGCCATCCAGGTTGGCGCTGATCTGAAAGACGTTCGGCTCTGCGGTGGTCGCTGGTGTGGTCTCAGGCACGGGGGATGGGGGTCCGGGAGGGCGGCGGTGGCAGGGGCGGCTCAGGCTCCCGACGCGTTGCCATCCTCCCCGATCGCCAACCAGCGGCCGGGATGGGGGGCGAGGTACTCACCCGGATGGGGCGCCGCCTCCGGGGCCGTGAGAACGAAGTCGATGCTGAGGGAAAAGCGGGTGTCGTCGGGGTCGTCGTTGGGCAGCACCGCATGGTCGACCGAGGCGGGGAACAGCAGCAGCAGGCCGGCCCGGGGCGCCACGTCGTGCCAGGGCTGGTTGAGGGCCGCCGTGGCGTCGATCGGACCGTCCTGGCCCACCGCCAGGCCCGGCACCAGCTCATTCACCTGCCGGGGGGCGAACAGGCGCAGGCAACCGCAGCGGCCACTGCCGTCGCCATTGAGGTAATAGATGGCGCTGAGGTGGGCGTTGGGGTGGTGGTGGCGCCCCACCTGCTCACCGACGTCGCTGAGAACCGGCCAGCTGCGCTGCACATGCAGCGCCACGCGCCGGCGATCGAACCCCAGCCCGGCCAGGTACGGCCAGGCATGGTCCGACAGCCGGCTGATCAGGGGGGCGAACAGGAGATCACGGTGCAGCTCCCCGGCGCCACGCACATCGCCGGTCCAGGCGACGCCCTCCTCGCTGGGGACCTGCTCCCGCAGGGCCAGGGCCCTCTGCAGCAACAGGGCCGTGTCGAGGGGGTCGGGCGCCAGCTGCACCCGGCCCAGGGCCATCGGGAACAGGGGCTGGATCGCAAGGCTGGCGGGGACGGCAGGGTCGGCCATGGGCGGGGGCGTCGAGAGGAGGCGGCGAAGGGACGCGGCAAGAGGACGATCCTGCCGGCGCGCCGGAGCGCCGGAGACGACCGGGCCAGGGAATGCTGGCGAAAGGGTCCGCCGCCGAGCCATCCAGCCACCCCCGAGCCCACGACGAGCGCCGCGCCTGCTGGAGAAGCTGCGGGAGGAACTGGCCGTGCGCCACTACGCCCGCCGCACCGCCGGGACCTACGAGCAGTGGGTGCGGCGGTTCCTGCGCTTCCACGGTCTGCGGCCGCCCCGGGAGATGGGGCAGGAGGAGATCAATGCGTTCCTCACCCACCTGGCGGTGGAGGAAAGGGTGAGCGCCTCCAGCCAGACCCAGGCCCTCTCGGCGCTGCTATTCCTCTATCGCCACGTGCTGGGGAAGGATCCCGGCGACCTGACGGGGGTGGTGCGGGCCCGGGTGCGGCGGCGAATGCCGGTGGTGATGACGCCGGCGGAGGTGCAGCAGGTGCTGGGCCAGCTGGAGGGCACCACGGCCCTGGTGGCGAGGCTGCTCTACGGGAGCGGAATGCGGCTCATGGAAGCCTTGCGGCTGCGGGTGCAAGATCTCGACTTCGGCCACCGGCAGATCACGGTGCGCAGCGGCAAGGGCGACAAGGACCGCCTCACCCTGATGCCGGAGCGGCTGGTGGCACCACTGGAAGCGCACCTGGAGGGGGTGCGGCAGGTGCATGGCGCCGATCTCGCCGCCGGCTGGGGGAGGGTGGTACTTCCCCATGCCCTGGAGCGAAAGTATCCAAATGCCGCCATGGAATGGGGCTGGCAATGGGTGTTCCCCCAAAGCCGTCGCTGGCGTGATCCAACCAATGGCAGGGAGGGACGGCATCACCTGGACCCGTCGATCGTGCAGAAGGAGGTGCGAAGGGCTGTGCAGGCCGCAGCGATCCCCAAACGGGTGAGCTGCCACACCTTCCGCCATTCATTTGCCACCCACCTACTGGAGAGAGGCGCCGACATCCGCACCATTCAGGAGTTGCTCGGCCACAACGACGTGCGCACCACGATGATCTACACGCATGTGCTCAACCGAGGCCCATGCGGCGTGCGCAGCCCCGCCGACCTGCTGTGAGCTGGACGGAGCTGCCGTGAGCTGCGCCAATCCGCCAACAGGGAGGGAGGGCGTGCGTGCATCACCGGAACCGCAATGTGCGCAAGCCACCGGACAGCACACCCAAGAATGCCTCCAGGACAGGGGATTTCAGCGACACCCCCGGCAACTTCCGGCTAAATGGGCGGCAGAGAGTCACCCCGCTTCAGATGAACGGGCAAAGTTCGGCGCCACCAAAGGCGCCTACCATTGCCGCAGGGCTTGGCTTGGGTGCATAACGGAAGCGCGATGCAAGCAGATCAACGAGCACGGATGCCGAGGAACCCAGACGGGAAGGAGCCCGCTCCGATGGCCGGCCCAGAATGCCTCTGCATAGGCGGCGATCTGAGAGGCCCTGGGTGGGCATCACGGAACCACCCATTTAGTAGTTGGACCGACCAGTAGCTGGGCCCTCGTACCAGTCCGCTGCTAAGCCGCTACACTGGCTTGAGGAGGTGGCTTCAATGTCTAGACAATTTGATGTAGTAGTCGAAAAGGATTCAGAAGGGTTCTTCGTGGCTACCGTCCCTGCTCTGCCCGGTTGCCATACGCAAGCCAAATCATTGGATCAATTGATGGAGCGTATCAAGGAAGCCATCGAGCTTTGCCTTGAGGTTGCAGGCACTGACCCTGAGTCACTTGACTTTATAGGAGTACAGCGAGTTACTGTAGAAGTGTGACGAGATATTCTGCTGTTTCAGGAAAAACCCTCATAGCAGCATTGAAGCGAGTTGGTTTTGAAGAAATCAGGGTCAAAGGTAGCCACCGTTTCCTGAAGCATCCGGATGGAAGAACAACGGTTGTTCCCGTTCACTCGAATGAAACTTTGGGACCAGGTCTCTTGGCAAGCATCCTTCGTGATGTCAAGCTCTCCAGAACTGGATTGCAAGACCTTCTTTGACGACCTCATCGGCTGTCCAACATCAAGATTCAGCGGACTGGGCAAAAGATACCTGATGAATGCATTTGGGTGCTTACCGCCGCTGATCTTGAGCGTTAGAAAGAACTAAATTCCATCAATGGCCAAGGGACCCCAGTTCACCCGATACATCCTGCCCATCCTGCATGCTCTGCGGGAGATGGGTGGATCGGCCACTGCAGCTGAGGTAACAGATGCGGTGATTGAGCACGAAGACCTCCCCGAAGAGCTTCTAGAACAGACCAATAAGAACGGCCAGTCAAAAGTACGCAACCAGATTGCATGGGCTCGTATGTACCTCGTTCATTCAGGACATATTGACTCATCTCTTCGCGGCGTGTGGAGGCTTACTGACAAAGGTCAGCATGAAGACCTCAAGGCTTTAGACGTAGCATCATTATTCAAGGGTGTTCAGAGCACCTTCAAAGGGCCTCAAGATGAGGGCTCCACTCCAAAGAGTGCGGCATCTGTGGAGGCTACAGAGAGTCGATTGGAGGCTGAGGAGACTGCCCTTCTGCCAGTGATCAAGGCACTTAGTTCTGAGGGATTCGAGCGCTTATGTCAGCGCCTTCTAAGGGAGCACGGTTTTCAGAATGTGAGGGTCACCGGCCGTTCAGGGGATGGAGGCATTGATGGAGAAGGGATCCTCGAGATAAATCCACTTCTGAGTTTTAAGGTGTTATTTCAATGCAAGCGTTATCAAGGATCGGTTGGCGCAAGCATGATCCGGGATTTTCGAGGAGCCCTTGTTGGGAAGGCTGATAAGGGCATTTTGTTGACCACTGGGAGTTTTACAATGGATGCCAAGCGGGAAGCAATTCGGGATGGCGCCAATCCCATCGAGCTCGTTGATGGGGAGAAGCTTGTCAGAATGTTTGAAAAGCTTGAGCTTGGTGTCAAGCCAAAGGTTGTCTATGAAGTGGACATGGATTTCTTTAATGACTTCAAGTAGGGTCTTTCTAACATCCAGATACAGAAGACGGGAGCGGGAGTGGCTTGTCAACCCGAGAAGCCCCTGCCCGCTTCTGATCTGGAGCGTTAGAGAGATGGGGTACAGGCTGCAAGGCAACCAGTGGTACATTCTGCGCACACATGCAATGGACATGAGCCTCTTCTAGTCAGGAGATGGAAAGCTAGTTACGTCTTCCTAGTATCAGAAGCTGACCTTGCCATCATGGTTGGCAATGATGTTCTTCTCTACCAGAACCCTGCGATAGAGGTAGCGGATGCACATGGAGCAACGTTCATCGTGATTGCGAAAATACATACTCACCACTTACAAGGCGTTCTGTTAGTGGGCCAAAGGAAATATACTTTCCTTCAAGTTTACCACCGGTCGAAGGAAGACGAAGCAGCAAAGTCCCAAACTCTATAACGGCTGGATCGCTAGAGACATAATCAAGTCGAAGATAGTTGTTCGCCACCATATTTCCGGACAAATTATACGATATCTCTTTGTGTTCTATGACTATCGGATCAGGGGAATCGTTCGCGTTGACAGGCTTGCTCTTTGGCTTGTTGGCATACTCTAGACTTGTGATATCGAGAGTGCCGTTAATTGTTCGTCCATTGACTGAAAGGCTAAGGTGAGCAGGAAATTTTTTCAATTGGCTTTCTGTTTCAAGTTTCTTTTTGTCATCTTTAGATAGGATCTGTGTGCCAGTGCCCTCCCACCTTCCCTCAAGGGTTTGTCTTCGCTGGTCCGAGATTGCAGGCAGCTGGAACTGATTATACATCTGAACTGCAAGTGGTGAAGCGATAAATGTGCCGATTATGCCAAGTACTGCTATCCAGATCTGTGGATCAATCCTTCCAATCCAGGTTAATGGTTTTGATGGTTCAGGCACTGCCGAAGCCCATGTATCCTTGCTTAGATTCTTGCTGCCGGAATTCGCTCGAAGGCCTCTCATTTGTCAGAATGAATGAAATGGTTATTGTTCCCCTTGCCTCTGGGGAAAGGCCACACGATTTGATCGATCCATCGAGTGGCAAGTCCGGCAACCGTAAGCCACCATAGGTTAACGCTGTAAGGGAAAAAGTACACCAGCGCATGAGTCAGGCCTGAGGCGGTTGGCTTTTACTGGACAGGTAGGGCCTATTGCGTCGTTAACTTTTGTCTAGAGGAGCAGGGAGCTTCTTAGTATAGGCCTCTTTGGGAGTTTTGCCTCCCAGGGCACTGTGGGGCCTTATATGGCAATACCTGCATAGGAAGCGGGCCAGGCTGACCTCCGCCTCCCAGCCATCGCTAGAGCCCCCACTGTCAGAAAAGTTGTCCGCTTGGTCAGAACCGTCAACCAGGGGGCTCAACGACACCCAAGAAACCAACTTATGACGCTGCTTTGCGGGATGCCCGAAAGAAACCTGGTACGCATAGAAAGACTTGGGCAGATTGCTGAGACCAGGGAAATCCAGCTTGAATATATAGCATGGATTGATTCGATGCTCAAGCGCAAGCATGGCATCAGTCTTACAGCTGACAGCATTAATCAACTCATGGATGAGGTAATGACTGATTGGCCTTTCTATAGTGGGCATCAGGGGAGGTTTTTCTTGGCTTATATTGGCAAGAGTGCTGGCGGAATGGCTGGTATCAAATATGTTTCAAGAAACGTATGTGAGCTAAAGAGACTGTACGTGTTACCCCTCCATCGCCGAGTTGGGCTTGGAAGGTCTTTGGTTGAGCGGCTACTCTCGGAAGCGCGCATTCTTGGCTACAGCAAGGTTAGGCTTGAAACACTAGACTTTATGGAAGCTGCAATTCGACTGTATGAATCTCTTGGCTTTGTCAGGACATCTGAATTTGAAGGTACTGAGGGCCGCGGCTATGGGATTCAAGAGCATGAGATTTACCTTTCCATAGATATATAGTTATCTACCTTGCATATTTCTTGGGTTATTCGCTGAAATGATTTGCCGCTTCTGGTATGTGCTTGAGATTGCTCACATCCGTACTAACAACAAAGTCCCTGCTAATCCACGGCTAAAGATGTCAGGTGTCGGGCAATTTTCACTCCTTCGCAAACAGGAGCTTCCGGAGCACTGCCCCAGGAACAATACAGCCGAGTCTATTCGTCGGCAAGCTGATTTAAGCTAGGCACGCTAATCAGGTTGTCCACTTGACAGATGAGTCGTGACTGGCGGTCGAAGAAACTAGCTTCTTCGTGCGAGCCTCCTAGGATGTGGTGACGACAGAGACTGCGTGATTGTTACCACTTCTAGAACCTGACACTCCTGCCACTCTCTAACATCGCCATGCACCTGAGCCGCCACCCTAAGGCTACGTTTGTTCTCCGAGCGCTCCCTGCGGCCAGGTGATGGCGAGCGTTAGAAGGGTGAGTAGAGCTCTGAAACCAATCGCACCCGCAACCACCCCAATCTGTTACTCCCCGGAACCGGAAAACATAGTCGGCCAAGCGACAAGCACTTCATATATATAGAACCGATGCAAGAAACTCGCGAATTATTCTCATAATCAGTATCTCAAAATCACCTTTTCAAACCCCCTGCAACTCCCTGTAGATCCCCGTAGAAGAATGCAAACTCGGGGGGTATTCCCCCTGTTTTCGGCGGCGGCACAGGGTGCCTCGGAAATTTTTCAGGTTCTGGGAAATCCCCCTCCTCAGGTCCTGCTGTCCTGATCGGCCACCAGCAGCAGGCCGCCGATGATCGCCAGGTTCTTGAACAGCTGAATCCGCTCCATCTTGTCGGTCACATCGCCGTGGAACAGCAGGGTGGTGGGCACCAGAAACAGCAGCAGCAGCACCGCCCCCAGCCTGGCCTTCCAGCCGCTGATCACCAGGGCTGAACCCACCGCCATCAGGGCCATGGCGGCCGCCAGCAGCAGCGGCGCCAGCGGCAGCCCCTTGGCGGCGATGGCGCTGGCCACCCCGGCAAAGCCCGTCAGCTTGCCGATCACGGCATGGATGAACACCAGACACAACAGCACCCGGGCAATGCGGTTCAGCAGCGAGGGCTGGTGGTTGTGCTGGCTCATGGGGCGGCTTGCAGGACGACAGGACGGCGGGCGTTCGTGGCGATGCAATCGCAGAGGGCTATCGCTCCTCTGCTGCGTGGTTTGCCAAGAAGAAGCTGATCATCTGTTCCATGCCTTTCTGCGTGCGGCCATGGGGCCTGAGGCCCTGCTCGGCCCATGCCCGATCAAGCTCCTGGCGCAGCTCCTCGGAAATCCAGCAGGAGAGCATGACCTTGCCTTCCCGGCTGGAGGTGCAGTGGCGCTCAGGCGCGGACATGGATACGAGTTGTGCACATGTACACACTTTGCCTCAGCAAGGGGGCTGCTCCGGTTACGTGACCTGCACCGATCGGGCAGAATGAGAACCGTTCTCGCCGATGGTGGTCCATGGGTCAGCAGGCCATCCAGGTCCCCGTCACCCTGCTCACCGGCTTCCTCGGCGCCGGCAAGACCACATTGCTCAACCACATCCTCAGCAACCAGCAGGGGCTGCGGAGCGCTGTGCTGGTCAATGAGTTCGGGGAAGTTGGCATCGACCACGAGCTGGTGGTTGCCACCAGCGATTCGATGGTGGAGCTGAGCAACGGCTGCATCTGCTGCTCGATCAACGGCGAGCTGCAGGAGGCCGTGCACCGCGTGCTGGAGAGGCCCGAGCCGATCGATCTGATTGTGGTGGAAACCACCGGCCTGGCCGACCCCCTGCCGGTGGCGCTCACCTTCATGGCCGGGGACCTGCGCGACCGGCTGCGACTCGATTCGATCATCACCCTGATCGATGCCGAACACTTCAGCGCCACGGCCCTTGAGAGCCCGATCGCCCGCGCCCAGGTGGTCTACGGCGACATCCTGCTGCTCAACAAGGCCGACCTTGTCGATGAGCAACGGCTGAACGCGGTGGAGGCCGAGCTGCGGGCGATCAAGACCGACGCACGCATCCTGCGGGCCAGCCGCGGTGAAGTGCCCCTAGGTCTGCTGCTGAGCGTGGGGCTGTTCGAGAGCGACCGTCTGGCCTCGCTCCAGGCCCAGGAGGAGACCCGTGAACAGCGCCACAGCGATGGGCATCACGACCACGCGCACCCCCACGGCGAGCACCATCACCACGAGCACGAGCACGAGCACGAACATCACCACCACCCCCACACTCCAGAGCTGGAAGGCTTCAGTTCCGTGAGCCTGGCGGTGGACGCGCCCTTTGACCTGCGGCGTTTTCAGCATTTCCTCGACAACCAGCTGCCTCAATCGGTGTTCCGCGCCAAAGGAGTGCTCTGGTTCCGCGAGAGCAACCGTCGCCACCTGTTTCACCTCTGCGGCAAGCGCTTCACGATCGATGATTCCGATTGGCCTGAGGGCTCAGAGCGCCACACCAAGGTGGTGGCGATCGGCAAAGACCTCGACCAGGCGGCCCTCGGGGCCCAGCTGGAGGCCTGCGTGGCGCCGCCATGAGCCAGACCCTGCTGATCTCCGGTCCTCCCGGCTGCGGCAAGACCACCTGGATCCTGAACCGGATCCAGAGCCATTCGGGCCCCTGTGGCTTTCTGCGTCTCGCGGGCTACCCCGACGAGGGCCTGCTCCAGGCCCGTGACGGCGGTATCGATCTGGCCTGGTTGCAGGATCAATGCCCAGGGCTGCTCGATCTGGCCGAACCCGACCAGGCTCTGGCGCCCAGACCCGCCAACCTGCTGGCCCTGATTGAACTGCCCCAGTTCCAGCCGCCAACGGACTCAGGCCTGGCCGGGGTGGATCGCCGCGTGATTCCCCAACTGGAGGCCCTGCATCTCAGCCCGGATGAGCATCTGCACTTCGGGCGTGACCACCTGTTGCCCCGCCAGGACACCCTGGATTTCAGCAGCCTGCAGGCCTTGGAGCGGAACCTGGCGGGAAGCGTGTGGGATCCGGCCAGCCTCAGCAGCTTCTGGTTTGAACTGGTGAACGGTGCCTATGGCGATGTTTACCGCGCCAAGGCCCTGATGAACCTGCCCGACGGCCGGGCCTTCTTCTGCAACTGGATGGTGAGCCGTGAGGGCTCCCAGTTCCTTCCCTTGCAGACGACTGCATCGCCCGACGGTCGCCCGCAGCGCCTGTCGCGCCTGGTGGTGCAGGGCAAGGATCTCGATCCCGCCGCCATCGAGGTCACCCTCGCCGACTGTCTGCTCAGCGATGCCCTACTGGAGCTCGAGCAGGCTCGCCTGCGCCAACAGGAGGCCCCATCCCATCCATCCCCTGCTGCCTGAACGCCATGGCCCATGCCGTGATCTCCTGCCTGCATGCCAACCTCGCCGCCCTGGAGGCCGTGCTCGCCGACATCGACCAACAGGGCATTGACACCATCACCTGCCTGGGAGATCTGGTGGGTTACGGGCCCCAGCCCAATGAGGTGGTGAACTTGGTGCGCGAGCGGCAGATTCCCACCTGCCAGGGCTGCTGGGATGAGGACATCATCGAGGGCCTCAATGCCTGCGACTGCAGCTATCCCTCGCAACTGGCGGAGCGGCGAGGCCAACTGGCCCATCAATGGACGGCCGATCAGCTGAGCGAGGAGAACAGGGCGTTCCTCGCCAGCCTGCCGATGTCGCTGTGGCGCGATCGGCAGCTGTTCGTGCATGGCAGTCCCAACAGTCAGCACGAGTACCTGCTGCCGGATATGGATGCCTTCGCGGCCCTGGAGCGGGTGGAGAGCGCCGGCGCCGAAACCCTGTTCTGCGGCCACACCCATCGGCCCTATGTGCGCGAGCTGCGCGATGGATCGATCCGGGTGCGGGTGCGGCAGACGCCCGGTGAGCCAGCCGGTGTGGCCGAGGCGGAAGACAGGGAGCTGCGGCTGCCGCTGCGCCGCATCATCAATGCCGGCTCGGTGGGGGAACCGCGCCATGGGAACACCCACGCCACCTATGTGATTCACCACGAAGACACAAACGCCGTTGAGATCCGCGAGGTGCCGTACGACGTGGAGCGCACCTGCCGGGCCATCGTCGACGCAGGGCTGCCGCCGATCTTCGCCTGGCGGCTGCGCCATGGCTTCGAGTACGCCGAGCGGGCCGATGACGCCAGCCACGTGTGTGAGCGCTGATGGCACGCTGGGCCCTGATCAGTGGTCTGCGCGGGGATCTGGAGGCCTATGAGGCCATCCAGACCGATCTGCGCCACACCCGGCGGGTGGACACCCTGTTTGTGCTGGGGGATGTGATCGGCCCGGAGCGGGAGTGCAATGCCCTGCTGGAGCGGTTGCAGCAGCCGCGCCGGGGAGACCTGCAACCGCACTGCCTCTATGGCTGGTGGGAAGAGCAGCTGCTGGCCGAGCGGGGATACCGCGGCGGCCGGCGAGCCGATGCCCTGCGCCTCAGCCAGGGGGAGGCGGCCGTGGATGCCCTGCTCCAGGCAGTGGATCCCGCGCACATGAACTGGCTGGCGGCGCTGCAGTTCGGCTTCATCGAGCTCGATTGCGCCCTGCTGCATGGCAGCTCGGCCGCTGTGGACGACAGCCTGGGTCCAGACAGCTCGCCGCTGTTGCTGCTGGATCGGCTCACCCGCATGGACGTGAACCGTCTGTTCACCGCCCGCAGCGGCCAGCAGTTCCGCCTCGAGCTCAGCGGCGGTGGCATCGAATCGCAGGTGCGGGATCTGGAGGGCCAACGGCAGCACCAGCAGAGCGTTCCCCAGCGCCAGGTGATCGGCATCGGCGCCGGCGTTCACTACACCATTTACGACCCCGGCAGCGATCGCCTCGACTTCTTCATTGCTGGCACCAAACCCAAGCAGCGGGCACGGGGGTTTGCGTGACACCGCAGCTGGGGGGAACGCTCGAGACCCTGCAGGTGGACCTGGCCGGGCGGCAGCTGCGCCTGGTGCTGGAGCGCCGGGGGCCGGCGGCGGCCCCCCTTTGGCTGCTGCTGCCCGCCTTGAGCACAGTGTCGAGCCGGGGCGAATGGCAAGCGTTGGCCGAGGCTGTTGGCGATCAGCGCCAGCTGGTGAGCTTCGACTGGCCCGGTTTCGGCGACAGCGACCGCCCCGCGATCTCCTACGACGCCACCCTGCTGCGCTCGGCGCTGCGGGCTGTGCTCTCCTATCTGCGCACCACAACCCGCCAGCGCATCACCGTGATCGCCGCCGGCCACAGCGCCTCGGTGGCCTTGGGGCTGGCGGCGGAATGGTCTGGCCTGTGGCAGGAGCTGGTGCTGGTGGCCCCCACCTGGCGTGGCCCTCTGCCGACCATGACCGGCTGGCCCTCCCGTCGGTTCGGCTGGTTGCGGCAGCTTGTCGCGTCACCCTTCATCGGACCGGTTCTCTACCGGCTCAACACCAGCCGGCCGGTGCTGCGCCTGATGCTGCGGCGTCATGTCTGGGTCGCCTGCCCGGTGTCAACTACGTAGGCGGGTCGCGTCAATTACGTAGGCGGGTTACCCCGGGGCCTCCCCCTGCCATGGCAGGGGGAGGCGACAGCGAAAAGTGAGCCACCCTGGCCCGGTCCTCT